>Ga0209092_10000691_pt1 | contig 33721 bp, 23 predicted proteins | sample FraStrMetagenome_FD_187446 | JGI IMG/M metagenome (GOLD analysis project Ga0209092, IMG submission 187446) | Marine eukaryotic phytoplankton communities from Arctic Ocean - Fram Strait ARC3M Metagenome (SPAdes) (version 2) | ecosystem: Environmental > Aquatic > Marine > Oceanic | place: Fram...
CATAATAGGGATAGAGTTCCTAGCTTTGAAACACTTTCCGATTTTTTCTCGATTGGGCAATGCATTGCCATCGTTGTTGAGGTCAATGATGGTTTTGATGACTGCTTTACCTGTGGCACACTTGATGTTTGGTGATTATGTCAAATCTGGATTATATCTTCACGCCCAAATGGGTCTACCAATGATTGTTGTTAAATGAGGATTATCATGAAAAGAACGTTTTCCAAAGGATCCGTTTATCTTTCCTATTGTGAATTCAATCTCAAATACTCAAAGATATAGTATTGTTGATAGAAAATTAAATTTGACAATTATTTTTATGTTTATTATTCTACTTTTTGGTTGGATTTTCTTCGTTGCAGCCATCTTTTTAAACATGGAAAAGAATTCTGAACAATTTGACCTCTTTATCAACCGTAGATGAATTTCATTTTCAATCTTAGTACTCTTGTAGGAGATGAAGAATTTTAAATTTATTTAAAACAATATTCAGCTGCTGCCTTCAATTGCTTCATACTATCATCAAAATTATCATTTAAAATTGTGAATTCAAATACTCCACTAACGACGCCATATTCAATGTCATTCACAGCTTCCCGTATTTTTCCACGGATAATAGTTTCTTCTGTTTCATCTTCAGGAATAGCCAAACTCCCATCCGCAATTTTGGCTTTAAATCTAGACTCAAATTTTTCAGTTGCATCTAGCCCTATCCATACCCCGATCAATCGTAGTCCTCCTACATTAGTAAGCTTTTTCGTCAATTCAACGCTTGCGTCTACCACCACGACTTTCTTGACAGGAGCATTACTATCTCCTTCTTGACTATTATCATCGTCATCATTGGTTTCTTTTGGTACAGCATTAATAATGGAATCCACAGTCAATCCATATCGTTCACTCTTACCCGAAACCTCCAAAATCTCACCACGTTGTTGCATTATTTCAAATTGTGCCCCCGTTGAAACTTTGTCGACCATGATAGGTGAAACGAACCTCCCATTCCCTTTTGAAATCAATTCCTGAATCAGTGTTGTTTTCCCGGTTCCGGGAGGACCAGAAACTAGTAAGACTGGGACCAAATCATCAGTTGATTGCAAACTAGATAAAGATGCTGTATCCAACTTATTTTTAGCATTTGCAATCTGTTGCATTGCAACACCTGCCGATCCTGGAATCATTTGCATAGCGGATTCGGAGGCAATAGGTTGTAATTGACGTACAAAGAGTGGGATACGGTAACTTAAAAATCCAATCATAGCGGATGCGAATTGTTCAGGTGTGACGGTATCAAAGTAGTTGAAGCTAGAGAGGTTATCATTGTTGGGTATGGCTGTTCCGGTAGAAACATTTTTAAAGGAGACTCCAAGAAGAACCAGGACTGGTAAAAAGAAACGAAAATTTGATACATTCTTCCCGAGGTTATTATTTTGGGATCCTACTGTGTCCGTCTAAAATGTGTATTAATATTGCGTCAATTGAAATGTTCCATAAACGATAAAATCAAGTGCAAAAATCTGATATTGAATATATATAGTGCATTTGCTCACCTTCAGAGAAAGGAAAAATAAGTATCCAACACCTGCTAATGCACCAGCAAAATAAATCAAAGCATCTTCTGTTCCTTTAATCACTTGGGCCAAAAGAGTCCCCACAAGTCCAAATAAAGCTGTATCCTTGAGCAAAACCCCTTTCAATTCATTGTATCGTTCTTCATCTGATTCCAGTACTTCCTGATTAAGAGGAATAGCAGCAGGTCCTTGATATCCATCCACACGATAATTTTCAAAACTAACATTGGGCGTACGTCTCCCATCTTTCGTTAATATAAAGGGAATTTTAAAGGCATCTTCAGCTCGAACGAAGGATGCAGGAACAGGAGCCAATTCTAACAAATTACGCAAAGATTTACGATTTTTACGTTCACGGGATGGAAATTCAGCGTAATATCCATCTCCAACATCATCCAACTCCACAATTTCACAAAGCCATTCTTTATTATTATTTTCTTCGGAACTACTGTTAAGTGAACGAGACTGAATAAATGTAATTTTTCCAATGAGAATTTGACCATCGAATCTACCTCCATCCAAATCCATGTATCGAACGACATCACCAACTTTGGGATAAGGTGGTAATCGCTTAGCGACATTTTCAGTACTTTGTTCCGGTGGAACATATCCACTCATTTGGAGCTTTGTAGGAAATTCATTGTAGGATGAAGTTATCAAATTAGGTTTGAGAAGACTCGTACTGGGGAGGGTTGGTACAAAAGCCTTTATGGGTAGAATATAGTACAGGAATGCAGTGAGCATCGAGAAACAGGAAGGAGATTTCATTTTGATGTCAACTTTTTAATTTGCTTCTGATGTATGAATTTGTTAGGATCTATTTTCTTCCTGTAGTTATATGAAAGAGATTCGTTACCTCTTGTTTTTTTTATGAGAGGCGATCGGTCCTTTTCAACTCTGAATGTAGAACAAAAGGACAAATGCACACAAGGTGAGGAGGGCTGGTCTTCATCAATAATGAACAAAAATGCATTTTCCCTATTTCATATAGATGTCGTATGTAGATTTATGTAACCGTTCATAATTTCTTGATCCTCTTAACTTCAACAGTACGATTTTACGTTCGTACTCAATTTCTTCACTGATCTGGATTTGTCAAGATACCATCGTACATAAAAGAAATGTATGCCGTCAAACCAACCCTCCGATAATGGATGTCTTGAAATATCTGTTATTAACAGTAGTAGATAATTATTTTATGTAATTATTTTATTGCTTAAGATGATGCTGCTACGAATTGGAGAATCTTTTGCCATGTAATCTTAATTAAGATATCACATCACCTGCATTAATGTAGAAACATATTGAAATAAACTTTGCTCACTCTCTCTCCAATCAGAATAGTAACCAAATGAATAATGATACTGTAAAGAATCAATATACCGATGATGCTGATAAGAGTATGGAAGAAGAGCTAGAAAGAGCTCAACTTTCGTCCAATACAACATCTGAAACATTTCAAAAAGCCATGGAATCCGTCATGGTAGTTTCCATTGCTGGGTTTGGTGGTGCTCTTGCAGGAATCTCAATTGCACGAGGTCGCGCATCATCTATTTCCATGAAAAAACCTTTTATTGATTCAAATTTGCCAAATCAGTGGGCTATTACTTGCATGGGGTTTGCAACTATATTAGAGACGGTTCGATGGATTTCTCCTACTTATTTTCTTTTGTCCAATTTAGAATATTATGGTGCCACGGTTTCTTCCGAGACTACGGTTGAAAATAATATAAAAACTGCGTCAAAGAATTCTGATATACAGCATGAACAAGTCTTTTCTAAAATAGGAGATTACATGATTGGAGGAGCATTTGCTGGAGCAATTTTTCGAGGCGCATCATCAGCCAAAACTCCTAAATCTCATACAAACACTACTACTTACTCAACTAAAATGCAACATCGAGGTCCCAAATCATCTCCAACCTCACCTCTTCAAAATCAAATGAAAATACGGACACAGAGAATGACACGTATACAAAATATAGGATCTGGATTTATGTTGGGATTACTTGCAGGATGTTTGCAATATGGATTATTTCGTTTGGAGTTACTCGCAGATGCATACTATGATGATTCATTGAAACAACCCGAGGAAGTAAAGGAAGATGATCATGCCGAACAGATAATAAAAAATAAAAAAGATGCAAATGATAGGGATGACAATAATTCTATGCATAAGGATTTGGAACAGGAAGTCAAACATATGTCAATTGTCGAATTACAAGAAAGAATTGAAAACCTCAAGAAGCAAAAGTAGCTGTTTCGTTTCTTTCTTTTGTAATCATATAGATCTTCAAGATTTTCGTCGTTGATATCTGAATCAAATTCTTATCCGCCAGGATTCTTAGTATCTTTATTTTGCAATAAACATGACTCGTTCATGTTAATAGTCTTATGCTGTATGCTAGAAATTAAAGATTGTATGAAAAAGAAATTATTGTTCCTTATTTTCTTGCTTTTTCCTTTCGAAATCCTTTCAAAAGAGCCAACAGAATTGAAAGCATTCTTAAAAAGAAGAATCCAAAATAAAATTAGAAAAGTATCTCTTTATATACTACAAAAATCGTTTTTATGCTGGGCAGTGCCCCGTGGATCGAGTCCTGATCACGTAAAAATCCTTCGAGAACGGAAGGTGGAAAAATCCTTCGAGTGAAGAAGGTGGAAAAAATCCTTCGAGTGAAGAAGGTAGAGAAAATCCTTCGAGTGAAGAAGGTGGAAAAATCCTTCGAGTGAAGAAGGTGGAAAAATCCTTCGAGTGAAGAAGGTAGAGAAAATACACCCCAACGGGTGCACCCGGGAGCGTTGATGGCATTCCCCAAAAGGTGCACCACCCCTTTTGGAAAATTTGCTTTTACATTTAGAGTATTCCGTACGCCGCAGCAATCTATTGAAACATCGTTCCGCCTTTTCCTTCATCAGGATGATGTTGGACAGCTAATTTTTTTACGCTTTTTAAATCTCGTGTCCTTGGTGGTGTAGTCAATCTAATAGTTGTTAAAATTTGTGCGTGTTTGTTTGGTGGTTTTCCAATTTTGGAGAGTAGAATCATTGGATGGGACTCGATCAATCTATAATTTTATACAAACGAATACATCAATAATTTAATGATATATGTTAGAAATTAAATATGACATGAAAGTGATATTATAGTTACTTATTTTGTATATATTTCCTATCGAGATCCTTTCAAATGAGCCAACAGAATTGAAAGCATTCTTGAAAAAAAGAAGAAAGCGAAAAAAGGATGAAAAAAAATCTCATTTTATATACGTAAAAATATCTGCTTTTGTTGGGCAATGCCCCATGGATCAAATCATGACCATGTATTAACCTTTGGAGGAGGTGACATAACATTCATATCGGTCGCTGCCAGAGAGCACGACGTTATACTTATCCCACAACTTGAGCACCCGGGAGCACAACAGGATTCCCCAAAAGGTGCCCTCCCCCCCCTTTTTTGAAATTCAGTTACACGTACATGCCCTGCTTACAAAATGCACCTGAGTGAATCGTGATATGATTTTACTGCCAATCTCTTCGTGTTCAAGGTTGAAGTACATTTCTTCGTTTGATCAATCTTCCAATGAATTAATTATTTTAGATAGTGTTTTCACAAATGTCCAGTTTATGCTGCAAATACATCATAATAGAACGAACGACCGACCAATGAAGCAATTCATTTCACTGAAAATACTTTTGTTGTGTTGCCTCAAACACTTGAGTAAAAGCCTAGCAATCGCCAAAACAACTTCCTTTCCATTATTAGAATCTTTTTTTCAACAAACTCTTCTTCCAGCACTTCAATCCAATGAAACATGGCAAAAATCCCCTAGAGTATGGCACGATGTGAAAGGATGCGATTCAGAACTTTTTTCCTTTGAGGATGCTATTGCTGGAGCCAATGCCGGTTATCTAGAGAGAGCCGTTGTTGCAAAATCGGAAGATGCTCAAAAAGGAAATTGGGTGAGTGACTATGCTCCAAGCTACGATAAAAAGGATTTAATGGAAGCCCTGCACAAAGGGACCTTATTTTTTAATGGTGCGGGACTAGATTATCCTTCTTTGGCGCAACTTGCCGACCTATCCCAGTCGATTTTTGAACTTCCTGCCAATATTAATGTATACATGACGAAACCACAACAAGTAGTAAGTGTTTCACCACACACCGATAATCAAGATGTCATTATATTTCAAACGCAAGGACGGAAACGGTGGAGGGTATGGTCTCCACCAACACGGGTCCTAGGGAAAGATCCTTTTTCTCGAGGCAAACGAGGAGATCGAATCGATATTGATTTGGAATTAGGAGATCCAATGATAGACGAATGGCTGGAACCAGGATCCGTTCTGTATGTTCCCTTAGGTTTTCCTCATGCTACTTCCACGGAAGAAGATAATGAAATTGCTTCTTGTAATGATGGAGATCCAAGGTTTCAAAGTGATGACATATCATGTCATGTAACATTAAATCTGGATACTTATTTTTATGGTTTGTGTTTTGCAACACTTCGTGCAGTGGTGCTAGTGCGAGAAGGTACAGCTGATCCTATAAACCCTGTAGATCTAGATGATGAAATGCACAGTCAACTCTTTTCTCCTCTTCCATTGGGAACATTTTTACGCCCCACTGACAATGAAATCAGTGACGCAGCAAAAAAGAATAATAATGATAATGATGATAATGATGAAGCATTGGTCCATCACATACTTGGGCGCTTAAAGACACTGAATGAAAAAATGGCTCAACAATGTGGTATACAACCTCCACCCGATCTCGGGTCTCAGCAACATCAAAGAATCTGTATACAATTTTTCATGGACCATTGGAAAGGTCTATTGAATCCAACCAAATATTTAAATGTCCGTCCTCCACCCCCTCATAGATTTTCACCGGATAGATTAGAAGCTAAGATGATCAAGGATGATAAAAATAGACGAGAGGAGTCTCAATTGAAAAAATTAGGGGCCTTTGCCACAAAAATCTAACCCATAGTAGTCATCCAAATAATGATTTTGTGAGAGATCATCGAAAGGAATATATAAACATTCATTGTTAGTATAAAAGTATAAAATGGCATCGAAAAACGTCTTATATTATGTCAACCTCATGGATATTATACGGCGGGTTTGAATACAGGTTTGATTACTGATGAAGTGATAGAAGAAGCAGTCTTTCCAGATATTTCTTTGGGAATAGATCGAATCAGAGCAGGTCTCGCATATCTCATGGAGTGAACTAAATAAAAACCAGAGGTCACAAGCGCCAGACTTCCCAATTGATGAGCTGCCGCCAATCCAATCGGTACATAATTCAATAGAGTTGTAATTCCCAACGTTGCTTGAGCAGTGGCAACTCCTCCCACCAATCTCATCCCTCGTACGGCTTGCGGAGTCATGACGGCACGAGTTGCGGGATGGAATAATCCAAAGGAGGCCAATGTCAATGCGGAGGCAGCCGTGGACATTCCCAAAACACGATGATTGAATTGCACTGTGGCCGTATTTTCAAATATATTTCGGAGTGGTGGGTGTAAGGAGTCATCCCAAATATCCTCCCATGGAATCCAAGAATCGTGTGTCATTTTGGGAAAGGTATTATAGGCACAACCAGCATCATTCCCTGCCACAAATGCACCACTGGCCAAGGTCAAACCTGTCAATCCAGTCACAGTCATGGCACCCACTCGAGTTCGTTGGAGTAGTTTCAACACATTCGATCTTTGTGTTTTGACTAATTGATTGGCCAATTCTTTGACTTTGGATTGATTTGTCAAATGCAATACTTCCATACCCGTCCATAACAAAAGGGAAAATGTGGTGGCTGCGACACATAGATGAGTCGACAAACGATAGGGACTGACACGAATTTCTCTACGAGATTCACGATTGTGTTCTTCCAGACCTGATCGGACCATCCACCATCCTACAAGACCTTGTGTTCCACCTAAGGCAAATAATCCTGCCATGCGGGGTTGAAATCCTGCTGGAATGCGACGTCGGAGTGTGAAATAGGCCCATGGAACTGCAAATGCCACCTGTGTGTATGTTCGTGCAAGTCATTTTATGAATATTATAATAGTATAATATAATAATATGTAATAATAGATAATAATACAAACTACTCACACCCACTGTTCGTCCCAGCATTCGATGACCCCATTCCCAATAATAAATATATTGAAATTCCTCCATGGTCATAGTTTGTCGTTGACCAAATTCCGGAAATAATTTGTACCGTTCAAACTCAGTCTCCCATTCCTCCTTCGTAATAGGGGGCAAACTTCCCAACGGTTTCCAATCCGTCATACTTAAGCCCGATTTGGTAAGACGGGTGATTCCACCGACGTGGACGATGGTAGCAACGATGGAGGTACATCCGAATATCCAGGATGCTACAGGAAGATGAGGGTTTTGTGATTTGGTCAAGATGGCAGGGATTCCATTTTGGAATTTTTGAAGGAGGAGTTTGGTGGGGGTGGCCATTCTTGATTGAATATTGTTGATTGGATCTATTTATTGGATATTATTTATTAAATCTGATGAATGTGAGATGGACATGGAGTTGGAGAAGAAAGAGTTGTATCAATGATTGAAAAACGATGTTGGTTGCTGGAACGGAAGAAGGTCCACAGCTATATAGCTATTTATTTCAATATTTTGATTTTCTTCTTGAAATCTCTCTCTCGAGAGAGGAGAGAATCTCATATGACTCAGATGAAATGGAATACGGAATCCTAAATTACGAAATAAAAATGAGGCAAATCTCGTTCCATCAATTCTCCACGTGGGTGGATTCTACTACCATAGCTACGTTATTCGGTTCCATTCCATTTCGATACGGTAGAGTATAGTAGTAAGTATGGCAGCAGTGAGAATTCGTTCAACTTGGAAACACCTGCTGCTTTCGTCTTCTCATCATCATTCGTGAAATCTATCAAAATTCAAATATGTAGATGATGGTCAATGAAAATTTGTGACGACTGCCAAAATTTGACATCATCATTGCGTTTCTTCTAACAAATTACGATTTTAATAATACAATATATTTATATATCCTATCCATCAACTTTTTCATTTCCCCTCCACTCCTTCAGCAATTCCATCTCTTTCGAATTCAATTGTCTATTCTAGATTTCAAAAATTGATCATGGTGCGGTGTCCGATATCCTCCTCCACTGTCAGGATCATGTCGTTCATGGTATCCTTGTGTATAGGCATAACGACAGCCTTCGTGATTCCCCAAACTTCCATTTCTACACCTGTCCATCCCCTCATCACCTCCTCCAATACACTCCACCCTTCTCCTATTTCTTCCTCGGTGAATGCTCCTACCAAGATGTATCTATTTCAAAAATTGCGTCAAAACCAAAAAGATGATCAGGAGGATGACGATTCGAATGGTGCCGGTGCTATCACCATGGAAACCAACACTGTGGACGTAGATGTGGAAAGTGAGGAAGATGCTCCGAAAGAATCCAAACGTCGATCGTTTCGATCACGTCTTCCTTTCTTTGCCTCTCGTGTCAAATCCTCCACAACAACTGCCACTGATAGCACGGACAGTACCACCACCTCCGTGACAACCTCCACGACAACCTCCACTGCCACATCGAAAACAAGCAAAGATGATCCAGTCGCCTTGGCGAAAGAATTGAAACGGCAAGCTATTAAAGCACGTCTTGAAGCAGAAAAGCTGGATGCTCAATTGACATTGAAAAAGATTCATGTCTTGGAACAAAAATTATCTTCTGCTTCCGACAAGAAGGAGGATTCCAATACAAATGATGAAAATATCGAGGATCTTTTAAGTCAAATTACTGTCTTGAAACAAAAATTGACAGGTGAAGCACCCAAAGATACTACGGTAACTTCCACTGCCAATACTACTGCTGTTGCTACTGCTCCTACTGAGACAAAGAAAGAAACTATCATTGCAACACCCTCCTCCACAATCAGTACTCCGGAATCAACCTCCAAAGCTTCCACAATGACACCTTTGTCCACAGAAGAACTCAAATCACGGGAAGAAGCCTTTCTCAAAACTCCCAAATTTTTACGTGACATTACCGCCAAAGCCGCCGGATTTGATCTTTCCACCGATTCCAATATCACAGCTCTCATTGAAAAAATGTATCAAGATGAACAACAATACCTGTTTGCCACCTCTCTCCCCACAAATGCCTTAGAGGAAAATGTCCAATTATCTCCAGAGAAGCTACAAGATATGGTGGACGCCTTTGAACGTTTGCCATCCTTTTTACAAATTTTAACAGCGAAAACAGCGGGTGTGTATGAAGAAGGAAACGATATCAATGCTACGAAAGTTGTCCTTTCTATGGAATTTATGATGGAAAATGATCCATCGTTTACATCCACATCGTCCGAAAATTCCGAATCGAAAGATAAACTGACCGCCGATGGAAACTCCCTCAATTCACTCTTTGGTTCCGTGGAGGATATCGAAAAGATCCAAGATGATTCCACACGAACCTTTATTGAATCACTCTTTCCCAAATCTACCCGAAAAGAGGGAGAGGGTCCAACTTCCGCTCAGATGGATACTTTCTATTCCCAAGTGTTAGATTCCAAAACCTTTATGGCAAGTGGAAAACCAGAACCGCTTTCCGGTGGATACTTGATTCGTGGTACCAATCAAAAAGAAAATGGAAATCAATTGATGGAGATTTTAGATGCCAAATTGGACAAATCATCTTTGCAAGATCGTGTCTCTGTATTTTTTGTCAAGGATCCGACTCCTGTCACAGATGAACAAATGGAGATGGCGATTCCTCGTGATCCAGTCTTATTTGTGACTGGACCGAATGTCTCGAAAGCTAGTACACCCATATTGACAACCATAGCATCTGCGTTTGGTATTGCGAGTATTAGTTTCCTTTCCTTATATCCTTACTTGTTAAATGAAGATGTTGCCAAGAGAGTTGATGAACAAATTACTTTGGCGTCCAGTAGTACTGGAGGAGCAAACTTGGACTTTTTAAATGATTTGACGGCTCCTATATTTTTCATGTATATTGGTCTTCAATTAGCACATGAAGTGGCTCATTTTGCCGTATCGAAATTGTACGGATTTGATATTGCATTATTTCCAGCATGGGTGCCTTCTCCTATTTTAGGATTGACGTCAAGTATTACGGCATTGCGATCCTCTCCCAAGGATAAAAATGAATTGATGGATTTTGCACTGGCGGGTCCTATCACGGGTATGTTACTTTCAATAGGTGCTATTTATCTGGGCCTGCAAATGACCTTGGACCTTGATACAGCAGCATTCAACGCTCTACCCTGCGTTCCAGTTGGATACTTGATGCAGAGTAGTTTAGGGGGTGGAATAGTTGAGGGTTTTTTGGGACCTAATACGCTCACAGGCGTTGCCAATCCTACAGAGACGACGATTCATGTCCATCCATTTGTCATTGCGGGATATGCATCCTTAATCACAAATGCCTTAAATTTGACCCCGTATGGACGGACGGATGGAGGGCGTGTCTCATTGGCATTATTTGGTCGGGGTGGGGCTCAGTTTGTAGGAATCCTCACCTTGATTACTTTGTTTACAGCAGGAATCTTTTCTAGTGATTCCTTACTTCTTTATTTTGCCTTCATTTTATTCTATCAGAATGAATTAGAAATTCCACTTCGAAATGAAGTGGATGACGTTGATTTCAGTAAGGTATTGTTGGCTACGTTGAGTGGAGTGCTTGTCCTTTTGACAATCATTCCAATGTATTGACATGAAACGATTATGAATACACAATAGGGAAGATGCTATAAATAATAATATGACATAAACATTTTAGAGTTGCAATTACATACGTTAAGATCAGAAAGCATTTACATTGTTTCATCTATTTTATCTAATTCCACTTTGATCCAATCTAAAAGCTCAAAACATCTTTGAGAGTCTTTGATATATAGATACCTAGAGAGATAATGAACACAAAAACAAAATATGATCAATTACGAATTTTAACGTATCTTGGCAACAATAAAAAATCAAAGTCACTCTTACCCTATAAGAGCTTCAAAAGCAGTTGAATCTTGATAAATTGCTGCCCCTCCAGTTGCACTACCATCTTCCGAAAAAAATCTTTTAGGTCCTTTATTCTTTTTTCGACTCCCTGATCCCCCAGCATTACGACCTCGTTTTAAAATGGATTCTTCTTTTGATGTTAATGTTATGGAGTCAGATTCCATCATGTCAGCCAAAATTCGTGATTGAGATTCGGCTTTGTTTCATAACGTATAGATGTTCGAAGTGAGTGTTTGATTTGTTTCATGAAAAGTATGATTCCAATGTGAAACAATAAAAAGGTTACTCACCACGAACTGTTCCAACAACCTTGTGTTGAAGATCTGTTGTCCTTCTACTCGGCCATATGTAACGGCTTCGGACAAAAAGCTCAAACACAGAATCTCCAATATAGGCTAGAGTTGTTGGACTGATTTGATCAACGTCACATTTTGAAGAAGGATGAAGCAGTTGTTCCAATGGGTAAGAACTCGTGTCATCGAATGTATCTTCATCGTCAGTTTCAGGATTTGTAGACGAAAAAATCATGAGATTTCTATCCGGGATAGAACTGGCATAGTACCTGTAATGAATCCCTATTTCGTTGAAAACATGAATGCGATTTGAATGTTTAGGTGATGTCGACAAGGGGACAAATCCCAAACCAGGAACAAAAATGCTAAGGAGCAAAAGAGAGAGTATACGCCAATGTTTTCGAATCGATTTGATTCGAATTTTCGTACTGCTGTAATTCATTAGTAAAGTTGAACTGCTGAAAGTGCTGAGGCTTCTCGAGAGAAGCCCTGTATTACAAAAATGTTCTGGTCCAATAATCTATGGTTCGACAAAATTGTAACGTGTAAAAAAAAGTATACATATGCACACGTATTGAACGTCATAATTTATGAAAAAACGTCAGATTGTCTGTTCAGTTACGATGGAAAAGGGAATATGACACCAATATCTCATTAATTTCAACCTCTATAAAAAAAAACTACTCTACTCCTTTTGTTTTTGGTCCGCTGCACTAATATATAATGGATATTGTAATTCTCTCTTGATTCTAGTCGACTCTTGTATATAAAAGGTATCTGGTACTACCAATATTTAATTTAGTTTTGAAAGCAACTTATCACTCCTATTAAAATTGATTGAATCTTATGATATTCCTATGTTCTTCATATGTAGTATCAGAAGAGGACACCACCCATTTGCATCTTTCTCTCAATCAAAATTTTGAATCAGATTCAAAAAGGAAACGCTACAATTCGTTTTACATCATTTTCCTTTATCCATCCATCTGGCATCTTCAACATCATGTTACTATTCATGTATTGAATATCTGTGCAAATGATGAATTTGTTTTGAGGTACCTTTCGGGCTATCGTATCTGGTAATGCAAGGCCTGCAGCAGGTCGGGAAGAAGCTCGTAAACTTGAATAAACGGGTGCTCCACCTGAAGCATCAACCTTATATAAGCACGGAAATGCGGACCCGGGTGATGCTTTTGATTCTGTTTCATTATTCGATGCAGAACGTTTGTCAGTACAGTCCGATTTTGTTTCCCTGTCGATAAAATCTTTTGATTCTGGTTTCTGTTTTTCTGCTTCGTCAATCTCTTCCCTTTCGTCACTGTCTTCGGCATTATCCGCTTCTGGTATAGCTTCATCCTCCCTATTTTCATCTACCATTTTTGCGACTCTTGCTGAAGCTGCCGGTATATCGCTTCTGCATGTTGGACAACATTGCGATTGCATCAGCCAACCCTTCAGGCAATGTGCGTGGAATACGTGACCACATCCTGGTAACTTCTTTCCACAGGTCATTTCATCTCTACATATGATACAAATAACCTCATCTTCATCATTTTCTTCTTGTTCGACATCTTCATCATTGTGAGCTTCCTCTTTTTCAGTATTAAAATATACTGTTTCGAATTTATTATCAACGTCTCTACTGAGGTTCCAATATGTGACAAACGCACTTATCTTAACCCTCAATTTCTGATAGCTCATGTAAAGTTCTCTGAAGATATTAATAGGCATACCGTAATACATAAATACTATTGAAAAGAAAAGAAGGTAACAAAGGAAAGTAGCAGCTTGAGACAAAAGACCCAAAGCCAATGTGTAAATTCCACGTCTTTCCTTCCAATCATGAGAGAGTTTTTCCCACACAGAAACGCTTTTTTGTATGCTTTCTTGATTTTGGGTTGATTCTTCTCCATTTTGATTGTTATTTTGGGTTTCCGTAATATTTTCTTTGTTCCTTTCTTGTCTCTGTAACATGACATTTAAAAATCCATCCCACACGTGTAAGAAGTAAAGTCCAACTGCCGATGTGGCTGTTATACTCAATACTGCAGCTTCAAAACCAAAGAGAATATGAACGCTTGGGCCGTGCTTGGCACATTCGCTTCCACAATGATAAACTGCAGCAATATCCAAAAAGAAGAGAATAATGGCGAAAATGAGAAACTTGACATGATTCCAACGAACTTTGGGTATTTTTGAATCTTCTGTAAGATAAAAAACTTCCTGAGTATTTCCCAGATGCTTCCCACGCATCTCTACAGCCCAGTGCCAGCCCTTTGCACCTACAAGTAACACAAACATACCCCCCACCTTCAAGCTCATTTCGTCTCTGAACATTGTCAATGCTAGGCATGTTTCCGTAAGGCCCCAACGCATACCTTCTGCAATAGCTTCTCTTTCAGTGAGACGCAGTGCTCCCAGGAATATATGTGAAACCCAACGGAAGAATTGAAGACACAATGTTGCAACAGATGTTCCAAAAGCACAAAAGGCCATTTTGGATGTGGTTAAGTGTAATATTGTTGGGTAAAATTGATTATGAGTACGGAACGACCACCAAACTATTGCAAGCATAACGCAGGATGGCGCCATATGCAAATAAAACAAAGTTGTGTTTGGAGGAGGTACAAAGTGTTCCCGCTCATGAAAGAAAAACTCATCCTCGTCTATTTCTGCTTGGTCCGCTTCTGGTTCTTCATTCTCAATATTCATTGGATCAATTTCGTTCTCTACTCCATTATTCTCGTTTTCTTGTAGATTGTCGGCTACTTCTGCCATAATATCACACTTTTGAATCAATTACGTTGATGTGCCAATGATCTCAATCAGTGAAGAATGTTCCAGCAATTGCTGCAATAAGTATATACTTGAATCTACCCTCCCCAGAGGCCTATCTTTAATCGTATCACAATTATAGTATAATAAATATGTACATTCAAAAGATAGGAATTTTTATTTTTTGCTTACGTCATAAATCTAAAGATATTTTGTATTGATCCGATTTCTGTCAATTTGAATTTTATATAAGAAGAACCTCTGTTCATCTCCTACTAAACAAATTGGTTCTCATTTAAACACATTTCAATTTCAATTAGCAGAGATTCACATTTAGAAAATTCAACGAAAGATCAACCTAATTATCAAATTGATGTGAAGGCAAGAAGCAACTTAGGTAGGCATGATTCTTTGAAAGACGTAGACTTGTATACTTGATGTAAATAAATAGTCGATTTCCCTCGAGTCTCCGGTACATTCATTGGAGAGAGTGAACATTTAGATACATTTAGATACATTTAGATACATTTAGATACATTCCCGAATGAGTATTGAGAAAGCAGTTTCTTAATTAAGTTTCAGACGTCATCAACAGTGAGAAACCATCATAATACGTTTCTTTCACCTTCTAAGTGAAAACCAAAAGTGCGTTTTGACACATCACAAGATTCATCTTCATCGAATCAACAAAAAAGAGAACAATCTCAGGCGCCTCTGAATCGCTCACACAAGACAAAACCTTGGCTCATCCCCTCGAGGATAAATATTGTCGAATGAGTTATCCTCGACAACCTCTTCGAATACTTTTATTCCTTACTTTGCTGCCTTTTACCGTCCATTCCCTCTCTACATCCATTCGAAATGTTCCATATTATTCAATCCCAAATTTGAAAAGCAATGAAATGCTTTCATTCTCTTATCATCGTTCAAATATGAAACGCGATACCATATTTAAATCCAATAGAAATTGTTATAAGAGAGCAAGCACTTGTTTGCGATCTTACTCCAATGGTGAAATTGAAGATGATGTCTCGGGTGATGAATTTGCAGAGAGAATCAAATTCTTGAACTTGCTGAATCGAAACAAAAATCATGATGAGTCAGCTGCAAAGGAGCAGGAATGGCTCAGCTGGTTGAAGCAAGGAAAATCACCTGTGAGAGGAGTTGCTGACATTAAATTACGAGATGCTGCTGCTTTAGGTGCCATACCACGAGCTGATCGATACGCTTCCAGGTAAGTTTTTTTTTTAATTCTCTGTAATGAAGAGAATAAATACCCTTATTTTCATAGCTTACCATGATTTTGTAAATAAACAATAGAGACTGGTGGCACAACGCTGTGAACTTGCCTCAGTCTGCAATTTTGCGAGATATCAGCGGCCCTGTTGTCGTAATATCATCTTGGGCTGCTACAATATCGATAGTTCACAGGTATTTACTAATACATAATCCATTGATAGCAAAGCATATGAGTATTCCAACAACAATGCATTCATTAATGGTTAGCGCCTTGGGTCTGCTTCTTGTATTCAGGACAAATTCTGCGTATCAAAGGTTTGTGGTAAGTTTCAAGATTCAAGATATTTTTATAATTAGACTTGCGCTCTAAAGAACATCATGATTTGCACAAAAAAATATTAGGAGGGAAGGCAAATATGGGAGAAAATCCAATCGACATCCAGAAGTCTCTGTCGTATGGTGAAATTATATGAAAAACAGATAGGTACAGAAAAACGACGAAGGATTCAGCGTTTACTGGCAGCATTTCCTTATCTTTTACGGCATCGTATTCGCCCAAACACAGGTAAACATCATTCAGTCTTTTTTGAGAATATTTTTGTCACATCTTTCATCACTTCCTCACTTCGATACAAATTTCAAATAAAGTCATGCGTAAACTTAGTGATCCTGATTATCCCCGTGATGCAGAGAATTCGCTTCTTTTATATGCAGATCAGCCATCTCTAGACAATGATGAAGAAGCTGGAGCAATCGCAACTTCAGAGGAAGAATCTGGAACATCACGAAGAAAAACTCGTGAATTGTATTGGGTTGGTACGCACTATCATTCTTTGCTTCTTTTAAATATTTATGTCTTGAATTATCGTATGGTTTTGATTCCTAATAAAAAACTCGCTCTTTATTCCTTTCTTCGTATAGATAAGAGAACTTTACCATGGCGTCTTCTTCCAAATGGAGCTTTAGAAGCGTGTGCACGTGCTCAAAATCGTCCATTATGGGTTTGCGATCGGATAAGTAAGGAACTCGCAGCAGTCAAAGACGCTCTCCCTTACTTTACGAACCGAGAAAGGTTAGCTTTAATTCAATTGGCTCAGAAAATGTCTGATTGTATAGGAGCGTGTGAACGAATACATCAAACTGTCGTTCCACTCAATTATGCCAGGCATTCATTAAGAACATTAACAATATGGTTACTAAGCCTCCCTTTTGCTCTTGTAGGACAGCTAGGGCTATTGACTGGTCCAACATTATTTATTATGTCATGGTGAGTACAAGTAATCCGAGTAATGATGGCTGTCATTAAAAGAAAAATTCTCATTTTCCATGTTTTCAATAGGATGCTTTTCGGAGTATATGAAATTGGATATAGCATCGAAGATCCATTTCAAGGCACACTTAGATTAAGTATTTTATGTGATCAAATTCGAAGGGATGTTCTGGATAATGAGATTATAATGAATAGTGCTTACGACGTAAGTCAAAGGATACCTTTCCATTTTGGCTAATTATCTTTCGCTTCAGATCGATTTTTCTTACTTGTAAACTTTTTTTGCTTATGAAAGCTTGATGACGATAAAGACGATGATAAGGAACCGGAACAAGATTACGAAGATGAACCTCCCACGTACGAAGATTTACCACTGAATGGAGAATCGAATAATCTCGTGAATTCAATGAAGTAATGTGTCCATGCTAGATTTGATTGATTAGAAAAGGAAAGGGAATTGAAATGCGGAGGAAGTAGGACGCTACTAATCACGTTCATTCTTCTTGTCAAATTGTTCGCATTAAGCAATATAGTTCTAAAGTAATAATAAAGTGAACTTGATGGAACTTGATAAAAAGCATGTTTCATTTTAAAATAATAGCATCAGTCCTTTTCGTCTTGCCAAAGACATTTCCATTACTTATGTTATCATTCGAGAAAACCCAAAATAGTGCGCTCTCCGCTACGATTTGAAAATAAATGATAAATGGCGGTGTTTCGTGTTTTAGCTCTAGCTTTTAAGCTTTGCAGGACTTTTCTAGCTTGATTATCGAAATAATCCTTGGAAAATCCCGTATTACATTTCAGAGTAAGAACAAAAAATACGCTTTCTTCTAGAATCCCTTCCTTTTTTGCAAGTAAAAGAAAGTCTACTTGGCTCTCCATTTCATGTAGACACATATCACTAACCCATATTTTAATTTTCGGATGATTTTCTTGCCTTAATAACAGAATCGCATCCTGTATTTTCATTTGTATATGACGAACATTACTCATATCGATCAGAAGCTTCCCTGGATCAACACTGTATACAAGTCCACAACCAAGGTCACTAGCCAAATACTTCGTCCAGCCCCCTGGAGCACTACCACAATCTAGAGCAACACAACCATGAAACTGACCGGTATCGACGTTGCATAGTGTAAATGCTTCCTTTAATTTAAAATATGCTCTACTCACTGCATCATCATTACTTTGAAAACTTTCACCAGTATTCAATGCAGGTGCAGTTCCCCACATAACTAAAGCATCTGTACCAGTAGATTCTTCCTTTGCTCTCCCTTTGTATGTATATACCTGAACTATTGAAACAGTGTGGGTGTAATTTTTTGGATCTAAAACAATGCTATGATTTTGTATTTTCTCTATCGTAGAGAGTAATTGTGTTAGTCTTGATGGTGGAAATACGTTTAATCGAAAAGATCGAGGAATATGATGACTTCGTTCTTGTTCAAGAAAACTTTGAACAATTTCTATACAATCATTGTTGTTGATTAGACTTGCACTTTTAGACCCTTCACGAACAACAAATGCTTTCTTTAGTGCCCTATGGAGAATTGGGTCTTTCGGCAATAATTTGGCGTACAAGGTTACCATTCTGTTTGTTATAAATGTCATTTTTTATTTTAAACGAATATAAAACTAACGAACAATATTTAACCACACTTTCAGTAATTAATTACAAAAATTTTCAATACGGAAGGGATTGCTAATCATTTTCACTGGAATTCAAATCAAGATTCCATGCATCATTAACGAAATCTTCCAAAATTTCGCAGGACAATATATCACATTTTAGAGTATATGTCCTCCATACTCCACCATCTTTGTTCCGACCAACATCGTGAAGAGTGAAGATGGGACGAACATCGTATAGCTCAAAGATCTGACCGATGCCAATCGGCTTGGAGATAAAGTGCTCTAGAATTTCAGGTGAATAAACATGAATCTTTGATTTTGCAATACAGAAAGTTATATCGCCAATGGAAATTGCTACTTCTCTTTCAAATACAGCCAGAGAATTGAAATCGGAGTCTTTTGAAGATGTTTCGGTACGATTATCGACGTTGCTACTGTCATTTTCGACCTTCTCAAATCTGTGAACAGCAACTTTCACTGTCTTATTGTAATATGTGCTGAAAAGTTTTTGTAATTGTCCTGCCGTAGTTAATCCAACTCGTGCGAGAGGTTCAAGGTCTTTGATTTTTTTCAAACAATCACTGTGTCTTGAATCAAGCTTGGTTGAAAGAAAACCTTGTTGTTTGTATATTTTTCCATTGATATTTTGCTGCTGAACCTGATTCTGGAATGCGTCTACATAGGCTTTGTCAAAACAGCTTAATGTAATCATTGTCATAAAGACTGTAGATGAAAACGGGATCCGTGTAGCCCTTTTCTTGTTTGAATTTGTGTGTACTCTCTTTTGGGTCATATTGATAGACGATTCGGTGAGAGTTTCTTTGCGTGTAGTCAGCAGTGCTCTTGTTACTTTCTCATTCTTTTTTTGGGCGATAATAACATTTAATTCCATGCAACCAATTACAAAAATAGTTGCGTAACCTATAAGAGGTGTACCAAATACAGACGCATATACAATGCCCAAAGCAAGAATGTGAAAGCAGCCGATGAAATATCTAATGTGATAGAAAGTACCTCGTTGAAGAGGTGGGAATCCAACAGGGAATAATGCTTTTCTCGCCTTAGAGGTCATTGGGATAGCAACCGATGCAAGCAATATGAGCAAGCTCAAGATATATAGTCCTAAAGAAATTGCATGAAGACGGCGTTTCAGGGGCATTGGATATGATTCGATTGTAGTGCGAGCAATACTTGGTTTAGCATTGGGCCCTCTGAGACGAAACTGAGCAACTGTTGCAGGCCCAACGAATAATCGCAAGAAAAAAAATGGATCCGTAAATAAATATTTCAAATATGGCGGTGTCGTTTCTAGTAGAGAGGCAATATCACTGACGTAAGGAAGATAATCTACAAGAAGTCCTATTCGTGAGGCAGAACCATCGAATTGGGCCTCATCTCGTGCTTTTTCCTCGGCAATGCACCTAATCATGTTATCTTCAGTAGGCAAGCCAGGACAATTTCCAGAAGCCACAGCTGCAACCCATCGAGCTTGGGTTTCTGCGATAACAGGGATTGGTGCGAAACCAGGACGAGCAAATCCTATAAAATAAAGATTCTCAATTGCTGGATGAACGACGCGTTTGTATAGGTTTCTAGTATATGAAGCTTCTTGAAGAATTTGAAATAATGTTGCATCGAATTCCTCTTCCATAGAATTACGGTCAAAACAGAATCCCTCAAAACTAGATTGTTGGTATCCTGTATTCAGTAAAACTATGTCAAATTCTCCGCTTGATCCATCTTCAAATTCCACTTTGTAATCAGATCCAATCGCTGAGATGGATGATTGAATAAATTTGACTCCAAGATGCTCTATGATGTTACGTGGCATTTGTGAGTAAATAAAATTAAAGTTTAAGATAGCACCATGCAAAAAAAATCCACATCTTACCAATGGCTGCTAAGAAGTTGATGCTTTTTGTCCCGTAGCTTTTGTAAACACCGGCTGGATGCTTCAAATTCAAAAGTCCCATATTTCTAATAACAGGATCAGAATCAAAACGAGAATCTAAGTAAGCCTGTGAAAATGCATTGAATAAATAGAAGTATCAGTAAATATGCATGTTTATGACTTCAAATAGAAATTGGCTTTGAATACTTACTAGGAGGAAAGAAATTACACGGTTTAGACATCGAGGCAATCCCCAAAGAAGTCTGTTAGTGTTTAAATCTGTAGGCAAACCACTTTTGAGTGGACGTCTACGAGGAACACACCATCCCATTCCTCGAACTGCAATAGAAACATTTGTACCAGGTTGCTGTGCTATCCAATAAGGCACATCACTACCTGATTCTCCAATACCAAGGCATAAAACACGTTTGCCTCTAAAAATCTTGAAAGAATCTACTGCGGAAGTGTGGACTATTATGCCCTTATAAGTGTCCTGTTTAGAAAATCGAGGGATATTAGGTTTAGCATTGGAACCAACGCAGAATATAAGAATACGACTTCTGATTCTAGTTATGGTACCAGCCACTGAATTGAGTACTGCAACCTCCCATAAATATTTTTCAGTGATATTTGGATCATGGCTCGATTCCGTATCTATACTCTCGTTGTAAAGTCTCTTCACGCCTAAAACAATTGAATCAAATTGAATATGCGGAAACACGTTATTATCAGTAGCATAGTTGTGGAGGTAACTAAGATATTCCTTACTGGACCACATAGTGGGCACTTGTTCTTGGGCTGGATAATCACTAAAAGCAGTGTATGCACTTGATGTTGTAAGCTGGAGCTTTTCATAGGCATCCCGAAATACTCCTCCAAATGTTGAACCAGCTTCAAATACGATAGGTTCAAAGCCATTTTCAAGAAACTCTTTACACGTCGCTATACCACTGGCTCCTGCTCCAACAATCAACGCACGTTTTTGCATTAAATTTGAAGAATTACAGGAATTATCTGGTGTGGGTGATTGGATCTTTTTCATTGCGTTACAGATGCGATCAGAGTATGAAGAGGGTACATCTTTAAGTTGAGTTTGATCCATTACCTCTTGGACTATCTTTTCAGCAGGTTGAAATCTGCATTTTTTCTGCAGTTTTGAGGCGCCACTATACCGCATTACTTGAAACAATTTGATTACATTTTGTACAGGAACAGGTCCACTCTTCTGAAATGCTTCCTTCATTGCAAGTGCATCCAAAAAACCAGCCATGGCTCCACCACTTCCCACGGGTAGCATAGCATGCGCCGCATCCCCTATGAGTGCAACCCGACCATCTATCCAACAATCCAAAGGTTCTAGATCAATCATGGGCCAAGCTTTGATAGAGTCTGTTTTCTTTACCAATGCAAAAAAATCAAGAAAGTCTACATGGAACTTATCGGACCTCAAAATATTCAGAATATGTTTCTGCACTTGTTCCTGCCTCAAAGAATTATTCACATTTTTTTCTTTCACAGCGGCAACCCAGTTGATGCTTTGTTTACCTTCGTGTGCAGAGGTTATGGGATAAATGACAAACTTTGTCTCAGTTCCCCCAATAATAACCATAGTATTTCCATCTAAAAATGTCGGAAAATCGTGTGCAATACCACGATAATGAGTGATTCCGTGATACACAACTGGGCTCTTCTTGTTACTCGTATTTGCAAAAAGCCTCTCTCTGACCTTGGAATTAATTCCGTCTGCTCCAAGAGTGAGAGAGCTGCTAAAACGTTGAGTATAATTCTCTCTCCCAGTCTTAGTTTCAATGGATACTGTTTTATCCAAATTTTTCACATCAACAACACGTCGGTTGTTCAAGATTTCAACATTTGTCTTTTCAGAAACTTTTTCTAGAAGAAGCTCTAAAACTTTACCTCTATGAATTGCTATTTGTCCATACTCGTTACTGGTACGTTTGCTGTTTGCACTTTTGTCAAGTGAACACACATGACGGCCATCTGTGCAATAATAGCTTTGCTTAAGGATAATATTACCTTTATTGACCAATGACTCTGTAGAGATACCTAGTTCATTGAGACATTCAATTGCTTTTTGTTGAAGATTTATCCCCATGCCTCCAGAGATAAGGTCTTGATTGGATCTACTTTCTAATATAACTGATTTCATTGACAAATCTGAAAATACCAATGCACAAGCTAAGCCTGTTAGTCCAGCTCCAACGATTGTAATTGGCAATTCAGTCGTGACATCCGGACAAAGCTTTGCTTTCGGTTTCACTCGACCTTTCTGAGCATCTGAAGTTTTGAAAGCGGGGCGTTCGTGTGTTGAGGTGTCAGAATCGTTCATGGCATTCAAAATTATGTGCTTTTCGGTTTTATGCATTTAATAATTAGCCGGTTTTGCAACAAACAAAAGAGAACCATACCAGGCTAAATTAGCCCCCATATAAAAGTTAGATACAGCAGAATAATATTCTCCTTAACAAAAAAAACAGCTGATAATGACTATACTAGTAGATTATAGACTATTGATTTATGTGGCACTCATTAAGGTGAATTATACTACGACTTTAGTGAGGTATGTTCCGATGACTTCCATACTTACAAGTCCGAAGAGTGTCATTTGATGCGTACGTCAGAACTTTAGCTGTTCGTGGCGATATAATATATTTTGATACGGTGGTGTTGATCAAATGGTTTGTTTGTTTGTTTGTGCTGTGTTGTTTCTAGAGGCATGTGGCATTATTAACTGTGATAGAACCCACATACGCTCTTTCAGGGGAGTAGTCTACGGCCTCTGAACTTACGTATATTGTCTTGTTGATCAAATGGTATTTTCGCCATGGACGGGCTCGATAACCTATAGATTCAATAATTGTGGGTTTATTTTACGTACACGTAAGAGGAGGTACTTATTTACAATATACACAGGAACACGAAGAACGTCTTTACGGAAACGTCATCTGAAGTTTTGAAAGATCGACGTTCTCGTATTGAGGTATTAGGATTGCCCATAGCATTCAAAATTATATCCTTTTCAGTCATAAGTAGTGAGTATGCTAGAAGGTTAATTTTATTTCAATTAAAAAAAACACCTCAGAATAGAGTCTATCACAGAACAACGCCAGCGTCACCACTATAAATATAAAATAACAAACAAACTTACATCTTATTGATAACAAAGTCAGTTGCGTACATGAAGATGAAATACCTTATTCGTACGAATAGAGGGTAGGAACACCTAGTGACTCTGAAACGAACAAACTTACTAAGTAGCTTTATTTGTCCTTTCTTCTATATTCTGTCTTTCTGATGAAAATTTATTTAATAGGATATTAAAAAGTATCTATGTAGAGTATTTTTTTTTTAATAATAATATAATAATAATAATAATAATAATAATGTTATCATTTTGAAATCAGCTAATATGATTTTTAAATTCTTAAATCAGTTAATATAATACTTAAATGAGCTAATATGATTTTAAATTAGCCAATGTGATTTTATATTTAGACAAGTAGGTTTTTTATTCCACATTTCCCTAATTGAAGGATATTTGAATGGACTCACTCGTGACTGCAGAAATTGGCTTCTTTCATTGCAGCACGCCCCCATACAGATTCAACGTTAGTTATTTATCTTTTTTTCTTGTGCTATTGCAGTACGTATAAGACCTGCCATGATGCCATCGAATTTAAGCTACGTAGTCAAAGCTGCTGGTAAAAATATGCTGCTGTCCAAAGAAAATTAAGGCCCGTCCATGTGGTGGAAGATTACGCGTAATTCCCACAGCATTCATGCCAGGAAGAAAAATTACGTTTACGCGTAATTTTTAGTTAAAGCCTGTTAGGCTATAACAAAATTACGCCAAAATTACGCAGGCCATTTAAAAAAATTACGTTTGGGAAAATTGGCAAATGGACCAAACAAAATTTTGGCGTAATTTGAGGCGTAATTTTTGGATTTGTTTTCTACAAAAGTTTACGATACGGAATAAGGTGAGTAAACACTGAACAAAGAACCTTTAGTTTCATTCGTTTTCCTAATTAAAAATTTTGCATTGTTGTATCTTCATAATTTTTCATTTCAATCCATTCAACCCAAATAAAAAACGAACGAAACGAAACGAAACAAAACAATGCAAACTGAGTAAATGAAATGATCATCTAATAAACAATACAAAGAGTGGCAAGGATCATATGGTGTTGACGAGGTGGTCTTATCAAATAAGATCTCCTGTAATGATCATACGATTACATCAGCACCCCCAGTGTCACAAAGGAGGGTCCCTACACCCAAACACTCCTACAATCCCCGCCCCAGACTCCGATCATGCCTCACTGAATTGGAGTCCAACCTATGCAACCATATTTATGACAAGCAAGCAGTCAAAAAACTCACCTTCAAAGAGCTCAGGGAACACAACCAAGAAATATTGGATCCAAGTATGTCCAACGAACTTGGACTACTAGCACAATGTAACCAAAACAACGTGAAAGGCGCAGATATTATCAACTTCATTAGCAAGCAACAAATACCAGTAGAAGCAACCTTTACCTACGCTAGGATCGTGCCGAACTACCGACCACTTAAAGACTCACCGTATCGAATGCAACTCACGGTGGGAGGAGACAGGCTCCCATACAATGACATTACCAAAACAGACTATGTCAGCCTTCCAACCATCAAGATACATTTCAGTAGCACCATATCTACTCCAGGAGCCAAATACATGACAGCAGATGCAAAAAAAATCTACCTACTAGCAAACAATCAACTTAAAAAACCAGAGTTCATGAGAATTCACATATCGGATATACCCATAGATATCATCAAACAATGCCACCTTACCAAGATAGTGAATAAAAGCGGCTTTGTGTACATCGCAATTGACAAAGGCATGTACGGCCTTAAACACCGGCCATATAGCACATTGTAATCTCCAACAATGCTTGCGCAAACACGGTTACCGCCCCTGTCAATTTACCAAAGAGATATGGCACCATGTCTCCATTTCTATCACATTCGTCCTGGTTGTCGACAACTTCGGAATCAAATACTCATCACCCGAAGACCTGGACCACTTCCTTAATGCACTACGACAACGTTACGTAATCTCCACTGATATGTCTGGGTCAACCTATATCGGCCTAGACGTGCATTGGAACTACAAAGACAAATATGTGGACATTTCCATGCCAAACTACATACCTGACCTACTTCAACAACTTGTTTATACACCCAAAAAACAGAATATTCTCCCCATATATACAACAAACCAGTGTACAGAACAAAAGTACAATATCCGAACGATGAAGACGAAACAAAACACTTTGATAAAAAAGGAATTAAGCGGGTACAAAAAATTATTGGATCATTACTCTACTATGATGGAGCAATGTAACCAATAATTCTTGTTCCTCTTGGTACGTTGGCAGCTCAACAGAATCGACCAACGGAAAACGTAGAAAACACAATCAACTGGGTATTAGACTATGTTGCAACACATCCAAATCCAATCATCCAATACCAAGCCTCAGACATGATCTTGCATATGCACAGTGATGCATCGTATCTCTCCAAATCCAAAGGCAGATCTCGATAAACAGGGCACTTCTTCCTATTTTCCAACAACAACCATCGTGCGCACCATCATTAAGAACGTAATGTCATCAGCAACTGAAGCCAAAATCGCTGCAGCTTTTCTAACAGCAAGAGATTCAATACCTATTCAAAAAGCTCTACAAGAAATGGGACACCCACAACCGCCAACTCCAATCCAAACCAATAACAGCATTGCCGACAGTTTCCTGAATGAAAGTATAAAACAAAAGCACTCCAAGGAAATGGACATGCAATTTTGGTGGTTACTAGATAAAGTGAATAAAAGCAATTTACTTTTCACTCAAAACCAGGATCAGAAAAACTAACAGACTACATCTCAAAACATCGCTCATCTGTTCATCACACAACCATGCAACCAGTACTTTTAAACACACACAAAGAAAAGCCTAAAACATACAGTCAAGCCTTCCAAGGGTGTAACAATACTACTCCAAGACATTCACCAAACAGCTGAGACCAACAACGTAAGTATCCATAAATTATAATAGAACAACTTATTGATACATTACATTAATACACTCAGCACGAGTATAAAACCAAGATCTTCTTGAGTGTCGTGTCTTTGACACCGCGGGTCGCCCTGGATTTTTCAGGCGACCAGAAAAAGTCCAATAGGGACAAACAATGTTTAGTTATAAATATTATTTAATCTATGTGTTATTATTATGATACATTATGTTGATAAACTCAATTATGCCAGGCATTCATTAAGAACATTAACGATATGGTTACTAAGCCTCCCTTTTGCTCTTGTAGGACAGCTAGGGCTATTGACTGGTCCAACATTATTTATTATGTCATGGTGAGTACAAGTAATCCGAGTAATGATGGCTGTCATTAAAAGAAAAATTCTCATTTTCCATGTTTTCAATAGGATGCTTTTCGGAGTATATGAAATTGGATATAGCATCGAAGATCCATTTCAAGGCACACTTAGATTAAGTATTTTATGTGATCAAATTCGAAGGGATGTTCTGGATAATGAGATTATAATGAATAGTGCTTACGACGTAAGTCAAAGGATACCTTTCCATTTTGGCTAATTATCTTTCGCTTCAGATCGATTTTTCTTACTTGTAAACTTTTTTTGCTTATGAAAGCTTGATGACGATAAAGACGATGATAAGGAACCGGAACAAGATTACGAAGATGAACCTCCCACGTACGAAGATTTACCACTGAATGGAGAATCGAATAATCTCGTGAATTCAATGAAGTAATGTGTCCATGCTAGATTTGATTGATTAGAAAAGGAAAGGGAATTGAAATGCGGAGGAAGTAGGACGCTACTAATCACGTTCATTCTTCTTGTCAAATTGTTCGCATTAAGCAATATAGTTCTAAAGTAATAATAAAGTGAACTTGATGGAACTTGATAAAAAGCATGTTTCATTTTAAAATAATAGCATCAGTCCTTTTCGTCTTGCCAAAGACATTTCCATTACTTATGTTATCATTCGAGAAAACCCAAAATAGTGCGCTCTCCGCTACGATTTGAAAATAAATGATAAATGGCGGTGTTTCGTGTTTTAGCTCTAGCTTTTAAGCTTTGCAGGACTTTTCTAGCTTGATTATCGAAATAATCCTTGGAAAATCCCGTATTACATTTCAGAGTAAGAACAAAAAATACGCTTTCTTCTAGAATCCCTTCCTTTTTTGCAAGTAAAAGAAAGTCTACTTGGCTCTCCATTTCATGTAGACACATATCACTAACCCATATTTTAATTTTCGGATGATTTTCTTGCCTTAATAACAGAATCGCATCCTGTATTTTCATTTGTATATGACGAACATTACTCATATCGATCAGAAGCTTCCCTGGATCAACACTGTATACAAGTCCACAACCAAGGTCACTAGCCAAATACTTCGTCCAGCCCCCTGGAGCACTACCACAATCTAGAGCAACACAACCATGAAACTGACCGGTATCGACGTTGCATAGTGTAAATGCTTCCTTTAATTTAAAATATGCTCTACTCACTGCATCATCATTACTTTGAAAACTTTCACCAGTATTCAATGCAGGTGCAGTTCCCCACATAACTAAAGCATCTGTACCAGTAGATTCTTCCTTTGCTCTCCCTTTGTATGTATATACCTGAACTATTGAAACAGTGTGGGTGTAATTTTTTGGATCTAAAACAATGCTATGATTTTGTATTTTCTCTATCGTAGAGAGTAATTGTGTTAGTCTTGATGGTGGAAATACGTTTAATCGAAAAGATCGAGGAATATGATGACTTCGTTCTTGTTCAAGAAAACTTTGAACAATTTCTATACAATCATTGTTGTTGATTAGACTTGCACTTTTAGACCCCTCACGAACAACAAATGCTTTCTTTAGTGCCCTATGGAGGATTGGGTCTTTCAGCAATATTTCGGCAATTTTATTTGGATTACATGTAGATAAGAATAGAAGAGAATTATTTCTTGTAACAGCTTTTGTTACTCCCTTTGTTTGTAATGCCAGGTTGGGAGTTTTTTTTTGCTTTGATATAATATATTCCTCAAGGCGTTCAACATGAGTTGATTGAACAAGAAGGATCAAATTGGACTCTTCGCAAATTTCTATGATGTGATGACGATTATCTATTTCTCTTTGTCTTGATTTATTGCTTCTTTTCCTTTTTGAAGAGTCCACAGGTAAAGTCCTTTTTACTTGTTTAAACAGAGGATTTCCTTGACTATTTGCATTTTCTATAGCATTTTTAGCAGATAGATATGTATCAAATGTAACAAAAGCGTAAGGCTTCTGTTTTCCTCTTCTAGTACTTTGCTTCTTTTCTCTACCCCCTAGTATGGAAATTTCCTTTATTGTTCCATATTGATTGAAATGTTCCATAATGTCTTTGGCAACACACTCATCTGATAAGCCTCCTACAAATATTCGGTTAGGTTCAAATACTTCGGGGTTGGTGGAGAAAGATGAGACGGACAAAGATAAGGATAAAAAGGAAAAGATGAATCCGCTGAGCCACATTTAGCACTTTAAAGTTACTCTTTTGTTTGGTATTTTGCAATTTAATTTTGGTGATGATGATGTTACGTCTTTTGGCTTCATAAATTGTATCACATCCATTCAACATTCTTCAGCAACTACCCACGACAGAAAACTTGATCTTTAGACAAAAAGTTGTTCGTACAGACATTGTGTAGAGTTCTACAGAAATTGATTTCAATTTTTGCTCTCACATTTTTGAAAATCATTGAAAATGTATTACCGTTCTTCAAAACCAGAGCAATGACAAAAGAAGACTCAAAAAAACGAGCAGAATGGGTCAAAGAAAGTCACAGTTTATCTGTCCGAGCCAAAGCACTGGAGCATGACTGTATCCAATATAAAATCAGATTTAGTGAGGAATGTAACAAAAGAACCCGATCACGAAGTGATGACCCGATATCTTATCAAGAAGAACTGTGGATACTGATAAGGTCGCTCAAGAAGAATTGTGAAGATGCTCTTCGAGTACTATCTATCGCCAATTCTCAAAATGAGGTATCAAATCAAATCGATGTTCAAAAGGAAAAATGTCTAAAACACACTACTGTTTATGAAAAAGTGTTGCAAACCATAACTGATCGTTTGCACAAAGATTCGATTACAAATGAGAAAGATCTCATTTTCCATGAAAAAATATTGAGAAGCAATCAAGCTAAAATCGAATTATGGGAAACTAAAGATATTGCAGAAAAATCTGCAAAGACATATGCAGCATCAGCACAGAAGAAAGCACAAATGAGAAAAGAGGAAAACGCAAAACCGTGTGATGTGATCGCCGAGATTAACGCAGAAATTATGAAAGATAAAGGTCCATATGGAAATTTCCATCCTGACGAACATAGGGCATTCATGAAAGTGTGGGAAAAAATCAATGGTGAATATGTAAAAATAGTTGAATCTGTAAGAAAGTATTCACCTGAGCAATTGCAGTTTCGAACTAGTGAAGAGTTGGAGGAACACTCAGAGTGGTACCTTCGTCATATGGAGAGAATGCAAAGGAGACATCAATGTATTGAATCTTGGAAGCAAGGAAAAATAAGAGACGAAACTAATCAGCAAAAAGAAAGAAGAAAAGTGAATGAACTTCAAATAAAAAGGAAATGTGTGCAAGATGGTAAAAAGGAGCTAGAACTACAAGAAAAGAAAAAAGCAATGGTGACAGCCTGGAGGAGAGAAAAAGAAGAGAAAGAGCGTGAAGAGCGTGAAGTATGTCAAAGAGTTCTTAGTGAAAACACGGAGTTAAATAAATTAAAGGTAAGATGTGATAAAGAAAAGAAAAAGTTTGCATGTTTAATTTGAAAATCTCAAAATCTTGATCTATCTTGCAACGTCAACAGCAAAAAACAAAATGTGAAAAATTACGCAAGCAAGTCAATAAATTCAAGACGATCAAGGAAAAAGAAAATATTGAAAACCCTGCATCATCGCCTGCTTCAATTGTGCAATCGCCTGGATTGAATCAAAGTCAGATCGAAAAGCGTAGAGAGAAAGATATGGAATATGCAAAGAAAAAGAGGGCATTAGTAATGAAAAAAAAGAACAGACTGGATCAACGAGGGAAACGTATAAAGGCGCTGGGTGATTCGGTTCAGTTAGGTCAAAAGATACTTCGAGATCCAAAACGGCTTAACAAAGAAACAAAAAATAGTATCAAAAGGGTTTTCAGTGCATGTGAACTTGTTCAGAAAGATTTTATAAAAAAAAGTAGCAGTGCTCATAGTCGTCCAATTACTATGGGCGGAAGAGATTTGATGTCTCCTGGTGCAAGGAAAGCCACGCCATCATGGCGACAGGGTCTGTAGCATGCTTTCAATTTTTCTGAATATATTGGTATACGAGAACTTTTCTGATTTATTGTGATAAATGTAATTATTCCAAATTATAGAAAGACCTATCAGAGTTTAATATCTACAACATTTTGTAAATGTGATTGGGCAAATGAGTGCATTTCTTTTCTCATCTCGTAAGAGTAAAATAACAAGCAATTTGATGATGACTTATTTTTGTTTATTTCGGAAGAAAGAGATCAATATAGATGAATAGGAATCATGATATATATAGAAAAAAGAGAATATCATCAGAATAATGACTCCATACTCATATACTCCTTCAAAGTATCTTTGATCGACGTTTCTCCTGTACGAGCTGAATCATCAAAAATGGCACAAAAATTATAACACATTCGTTCGTTATGTTCGTCCACACGATTCTTAACTCCGTAAGTTAGCAAGTCTTGCCTCCAAATCATTCGTCTGTGGTTTTTCCTTTTCGGGTTCAGGTACTTTGGCACCAAGTGGTCCTAAATCTGAGAAAGCTTCCCCAAGTTCCAAATTATTCTGATCTGCCACCATTTTTACAAGCTCATCTACTTGATCCACTGGCGTTGAATTCGACGTTGTTGCTGCCATTGTATCATCCATATAACTCGCTTTCACATCCAAATCTTCAAATTGTTTTTCAAATTTGTCCATAGTTTTACTTATCTCATCAACATTCATAGACGCCAAACCCTTGTCCATGCCCTTTGTGACACCACCCATCGATTTGGTCAATGTTCCCATCCTTACTGCAGTCTCGACACGAGATGCCACTGCATCTATACGTGAAGATAATTTCAAAAAATTTAATGCTTGATTTTTTTCTCGAATAGCATCTTGCCCGTAAATTCGAGCTCCTTCCATATTCCCTTGTGTGATGGCCTAAAAAGCACAAAGACAAATAAGATTCACGTTGGATAGTCACAAATATCGAAACGAGATAAAATTTTGCGAGAATCATGTCTCCAAAGCTTACTTACTTTTTTGAGTTTCGTAATTGCAGCTTTTTCATTCTTTTCGCATTTTTTGGAGGATCTAACCATCTGTTTTGATGTTATTTTAAGATTAATCATCTCATCTTCCAGTGATATTTTGTTCCCCATTGTCAATGTTTGGTCTTTCTATAGCGATAGGTATGCTGAGGCAATAATGGTGCTTGCTATGGATGATGTGATGTTAAGACAATAAATGCTAATGCTCTTTTGAGAGTATGTTCGAAAGAATCGGTTGCAGCATATATTCATATGGGCAATCCTGGACTTGAAGATACAGGAATGTTACGTGAGTTTGACATACGAAAAAATGTAGTCCTAAGTGGGAAAGAAAATAAGAGATTTCTAATTCCCGGCCCGGGTCGTGATGTAGTTTACTTAGACAAATGACGTAGCACAAATTCTGCTGGGAAGACGAATCACATTTTCTTCCCTAACAATTAATACTGGAAATACCGTAGATAAATTCAGAAGTCGAATATTCTGGGAAGAAGCGAAAAGCAAGGGGAGATAAAAGGAATCGCTAACTTCGAGTCTTCGTCACTGTTACAACCTCATTAGTTTTCAGGACCAAGGATATTTATTACCTAATTAATAAGTGAAAGTGAAGCCGTCGTACTGGAATTATTGTAGAAAACAGTAAAAACCACCTGCTGGACATTCTGATTCGCACCTGCAGTGAAAAGCTATATCTGGCTTCTTCACGAACCTGAACATCAACGAACAAAAAATACGGATATCAAGGTCATGAACGTATTTCTACAATCATTAAAGCAAACACCAACAAAGAATCTTGCACTTTCACTTAGAAGAGTATCACCCTATTTTTCTTATTCAGGAAGAATCTCATTTTCCAGTGCTGCAATCGAAGATGAAGCAATAAATGTACCAAATCCAGTGAAACGAACTAGAAGGAAACGAATCGATCCCTTGGTTGTGGTAAGTGTTTGATTTATTACAATGTTTCCATTTTTCTTGAATCTGAAAGCCTAATCTGCCTTTCTATATCGATGTTGACACTGTAGACGGAGAATGCTGCATCTAGAATAAAAGAGTTGCTAGCTGGTGAAAATGCAGAAGGAGCACTCGGAATACGACTAGGTGTCAAACGAAGTAAGTATACATATTGGTAGGATTCGTTCTTTTCACAATGAGAAATATTCAAAAGCTAATGTTTATTTTTACGTGTATCTGTGCAGGAGGATGTAATGGCTTATCATATACATTGAATTATGTTTTCGAAGAACCACAAAAAGATGAGAAGATGGAAGCGCATGGTGTAAAAGTGTTTATTGATCCAATGGCTTTATTCAATGTTGTTGGGACTGTAATGGATTATGAGGAAACTGAATTAGCAAGTGAATTCACATTTATTAATCCAAATTCCAAAGGTGAATGTGGATGTGGTGAATCTTTCAATGTGTGAAAACAAAAACTTTAGAAGCATCATTCCAGATTGTGCAAAGACATTTTTGGGAAGAAATTATAGCTTTATCGACAATTTGATTTTGGCCTCATCTTTTAAGTAAGGGCGATGCAAAGATAAATCTAT
>Ga0209092_10000692_pt1 | contig 33712 bp, 20 predicted proteins | sample FraStrMetagenome_FD_187446 | JGI IMG/M metagenome (GOLD analysis project Ga0209092, IMG submission 187446) | Marine eukaryotic phytoplankton communities from Arctic Ocean - Fram Strait ARC3M Metagenome (SPAdes) (version 2) | ecosystem: Environmental > Aquatic > Marine > Oceanic | place: Fram...
GTTTCAATATACGTCTGGTATGAGACGTATGTGTAAATTGTGATCAAAAACATAATTGTAAAACTTTAAAACTAAACTCATAATTATCTTAACCATCTTTTAATCTAGATAGTCTGTGCATAAGGCAAATGTTATAATAACCTAATAAAGATGCTTATGAGTATACATAGAGTACAATAATTAAAGCCTCTATCAAACAATGTCAACGATGTGGTAAATACATGACGGCAATGAACAAAGTTAAAGCAATCTTCGATAAGTTACAATCCGAACCATCCAATTCACATATATTACAACAAGTCATTCTACACTGCAAAGCCCACAAAGGCAACACACAAGTTTGTTATGCTTCACTCATGGATTTGCTTTACTCCTCTTTTCCACAAGCAGACAATCCAAAGGAAGCAAAATACACAAGCAAAAATATACCCGACAGGTATAAATTAATATGTAAACTCATTACCAAAACGATACTTCAACAATGCAAGCATGCAGACGAGGATAAAATCATTTTTCAGGGGGCCTCATCACACATTCTCCATACACTCCAAACGATACACCATAATCTCCAAACTTCAAAAAAATCTTCTTTCATACCAACTGATGTTACACCAATCATTCGCAATTCTTCTCCCATCAAACTAGCAAGCCAGGCAAACAAAACCAATTTAAACTCAAAGGAAGCCATTGATACCAACGACGATAACACTTACCTTGGAGGTGGGGCTATTTCTAAAGCCGTAGCGGTCGTCAGGGCGAGATTGAATTTAATGACTTTCGTTGCACATGCGGATGCCTATATACATATCAGCAACTGGCAAATATGTCAGGGATGGAAAACTTTTTCCAGAATTTTCACATCTCAACGAGTTATCGATGAGAAACCAAATGGCACTTACATGATCCCAATATTCTCAGGTAATGAGGACGCGGGACACTGGACAATTGTAATTATTGATAAATGCAGAAACTTTTGCCAAGGCTGGCACATCGATTCTTTAGGATGTACAAATCCTCATCCATCCATTTTGGAGAAACTGGAGAAGGCGTTTGTGCCTGGAAGAGGGCAATTTAGATGGCATTCACACACATCTCGTTGCCAAACCGAAACAGAGTGCGGACCCAGGATAATCACGACCATGCACATAGTAGAATCCAGTATTTCAGAGGGAAAGTCAACCGAAGATGCCGTCAAAGAAGCCTCCCTGTTACATATTGATCCAATTCATTATTCGGCGAAGTCAGTAAGATTAGAGGCAGCACTCCTGGTAGATACCTATGAAAGCGGAATGGCAACTAGATTAAATCGCAGGATTCCCCAAACAGCCTCAACAGAGACTCATCAGATTGCAGCAAAGAGGAAACGACGGAAAAAAAGTCTAAAACGACACAAAGAAAAGCGAGCTCGACTATCCCAGAATTCGACGGTCGATATAATTTCTCTCAGTCCATGACCTCCTTTTTCATTTCAGAGGAATTTATTCTTTTCCCTCTTGTTCCTCTTCCTTTTTTCTTTTTTTTTATATACCTTCATTCAACAAAAGGTTATCCAAAGTTAACAACCATCCTTCTTCACACCATATCCACACACTCCTCCTCCCCCATTTTTTCTTTTTTTCTCTTTTCTTTTTCTTTTTCTTTTTTCTTTTTTTCTTTTTCTTTTTTGGCTTTTTTTTATTATTTTTCTTTTTTTTTATGACGGAATGGGTTTCCTTCTCGTTAGAACCTATTGATGATAACTTCGGTTATGTACATGGGGTGAACCATTCGTATGAATGGAGGGTAGAGAAATCTTGCGGGGCGTGAAGACTGGCCATACACCTCAGCGTGATTCCCAATAGTAACACGTTAAAAAAATAACATACCATTACATTACATAGAGTACAATAAGCTACATAGACAAATACTCTACAGACAAATAAGTGACCAACTGCTGTTACATCTGTTGTCACCTCCTTGCGTTCAATGAAAGTGCTGCATTTCAGAAAAAGCCTAATGACCCAAAAGCAGTCCGCCCTATCGGCATAGGAGTTGCGTGGAGGCGAATTGCAGCTTCCCATGCCGTATTCATCTCTAGGGATCACATTGCCTCCCTACTTGCCCCAACGCAGTTTGCGATTGGCCTCCATGCTGGTCTTGACATGATAACCCACACTATGCAAACTCACGTCCGCCGCTATCTTCCGTCCTCACACACTTCATCCAACTCATCCAGAGTAATACTGCTACTCGATCTAGCAAATATGTTTAATAGCATAAGCATGGTGAGAGCAAGGGAACTTATACACGAGCACTTGCCTCACCTTTTGCCGCTTTTCGATATCTTGTATTTTCACCCATCGCACTGCTGGTATAGGGACCACAACGGGGAGAGACATTCTTTCATGAGACAGGAGGGTTCCAGTCAGGGATGCCCCTTCGCAGCCCTACTCGCATGCCTGGTGATGAACGATGTAGTCCAACCACTCAATGATGCCCTCTCGCGACGCGCCATGACCCGGAAACGACAAGGCGATATAGGAGATGACGGCCTCGGCTCACATGCTGCCCTAATGTCATATATAGATGACTGCACTTTGAGCATCCCTTATCACGACCTCCGCTTTTTCGTCGACGAGTTTAACAGGATAGGGAGCCCTCTGGGCTGCCTACTCAAATCACAAAAGTGCCAAATACTTACCTCCACCGCAGGAACTTCCCCACTCTCAACACTCCCTCCACAACATCGTGATGATATACTTTATGTCCTCAATAAATACTGCGGGGGTCAAGCTGCTGGTGAAGCAACCGATGGAGTTCGCATATTGGGAGCACCAATCGGCAACGACGACTTCGTTGCATGCTACCAGAATAAATCAATCCGCAAACTCCAGGATTCAATATCCTCAATCCACAATCTCCTCTCTTCTGACCCACACATATCTACCTCGCTTTATAAGTTTTCCCTCCAACATTATATATCGCACCTCATTCCGGTGGATATACTCCATAATGGAAACACCTCCTCATCACACAAACAATATCTAACTCCTTTCCTCGCTACTATCACCTCCATTACTCGTGCATTCCTCCTCAAAATGACGTCCAACCCTGACATTAACGACAGCATACTCCCAATGCATGCGTGGTATATTGCCTCCACACCAGCAGGGATGGGGGGACTCGGCTTCGATTAACCTTTCTACGAAATCCATTAAATCCTTTATCACCCCACTGATACGTATCATCCGATCTACCCACCATGGAATGATACCACAGCTTGTCCAATCTCCCAACTTGACCGAACACATGTCGCTAAGTATAGATCTTCCAAAATACATTACCATTTCTTTTCGAAGCTGGAAAACTTCATCCTTGCCCATATTCCAAAAACTACGTGAACTCACGAACCAATATGTACAAAATGTCGAGATCCCAGCCAAGAATCCTACTGGTAATTCGCTCTTGGACTATGTGCTTCATACACCCCTCGCCGCAACAAACAAATCCATACAACATAACATTTATGTACAACGCATGAAAGATTTATGGCCCACCCTTGACCCTCACATACAAAAGTTTCTCCCATCCACCATGAGCACCATGACCTCCGTCCCTATGAGCAATGTCTCTCGCGCCGATCCATCCAATAGAATGAAATATGACGAATTCAAGATATACATGCAAAGAAAGCTTCGTCTGCCTTTGTGGCCCAAACAAATGACCTGCTTATGTGGCGCACATATAGATGATTATGGTGACCACTATTTTACTTGCCGCCATGCCCACAAAACAGCTTTACACCACAGTATGCGAGATGCACTCTTTTTGGTCTGCAAAAATATCATGCCCCTAGTGTCTGAAACAACCAAAGAAGATGTCCTCCTTGAACAACCACATTTATTCGACTCCGCCACCCAAATGCGCCCAGGCGACGTTGTGGTCTTGCACCCGCTGCAAACTCGCGTGGAGCCTCATTCAGCGACCCTCATAGATGTCACAATTATTCCTCCTTTTAAAGCCCCTCCAGATGATAGCTCGTTTACCGGCATCGCTGAAAAAATGCTCACCCATCACACCAAATATGAATATGACAAATTCAAACTGAAGGACAACGTGAAATCTAATACTAGTGCGGACCAACTAGCGCAAGAAGCAGTAGCGAAGCGTTATCGCCTTCTCCCCTTCACTATTGATCATACAGGTATGCTAGGACCAATTGCATCCGAATTTCTGTGTTCGCAAAAGAATCCGCTATTCAAAGTTGATGATATACAATACACCAATCCAAGAACATCAATACCCATATCAAAATTCATCTCATTCTCCCAACATAATAAACGTCACAAAAACATATTCTCACGTGCCGATGCAGTATGGAAAGCCACATACGGCAACAAATGGTACACCAACACGCATCATGCCCAAACGCCTTCCCAATGGGCAAAACAAGTCTTAGGTAACACCTTCTCTATACACAGTTCCAAACATATATTACGAGCCATGCACAAGATACATATCAAGAATACGTATAAGACACCCTCCTCCACTAAAAAACCGAATCTTCAGTGTTGCAGTACGAACCTGTACACACCTTCGACCTACGCTGTACGATCCCTTCGACAGCAGCTTGTATCTCCCAATAATCATAAATGTGGTAGACCCTAAATAGTACAATCCTAATCAATACTTAAGATTATTATTATTATTATTAAAAAAGGAAATTTGATGGGAATTGAGAACTGTGCATCATTATTTATCAATTACTCAAATATACCATGGTATCTTTCATCTCTCCATTAGCTACATCATTTCTACTTTCTATGTTTGTCGTATCTATGATGCCTTTCAACACCTTGGCTCAAGAAACAAACAACCTCGGCTGTGTTGATCCTGATAGTGTTGACCCAAGTGTTGATTTGTTCCCCTACAAAGTTGAAGCTCTACACAGTGATCATTGGGATATCACCTATCACAACACGTATAAAATAGTCACAAACACAAACATTGGTGCAAAATATCTATTGTATCAATGTGGAACAACTCCACCTGAAACAGAACCAGATGAATTCAACATGATTCTTCCTGTACCACTTCAAGATGGTATTGCCTTGACACAAACAACTTACATCCCTCACGTGGAACTTTTGGGAAAGCGTACTGATATTGAATACTACATTGGATCTTCTGAATTTATTTCATCTCCGTGTCTGAATGAATTGATTCTAGACGAAAAAGTCGAAATAGTCGATCCCTGGAATGCTGAAGAATTAAATGCATGGATTGAGCTTCATCCAGATGTTCCTATTCTTTCTAATCCCTGGACAGATCCTACATCACCTAACCGATTCATCATCTCTGAGAGCGCTGAAACAGCATCCAATCAAGCAGTATTTGAATGGCATAAAGTCTTTGCAGCCTTGTTCAATTTAGAACATGCAGGAAACGACATTTTCTCGGAAACGGCCGATCGTTATGATTGTGTTAGTGAAAATGCTGTCACTATCGAATCTGACAAAGAAAAGCCAAAAGTACTTTGGGCATCTTATGTAGATTTTTTTGATTCCTGGTCTAACACAACAACTACTGGATGGCAGATTGGAAGTTGTCCAAATTATTACTGTAATTTTGTGGAGCATTGTGCTGCTGAATTTATGGAGCCTGAGGAAGGAGAGGAAGGTTCGAAAGATTGTTGGGGAAGCCCATGTATGACTGATACAGAGTTTGTCATTTTTGCGCAAGATGCAGATTACTGGATCTATAGCTCCGATAATTTTAATGTTGTATATGAGCAAAAGAAGGAAATGATGGACAAGATTCCATCACTTCAAAGTGGGGAGGTTTACGATACGTACGGATCAGGAGCAAATGCTTGGTTTGAGCAAAGGATGGCAGAATATGGTAAGTACACCGCAATGTAAAAATTATTTTTGATGATACGTTTCAGATTTAACCATCTCATTTTTTTTCAATTCCAATAGACGTAGTATTACAAGATTTATGTGAAGTTGTAGGAACCCTCCCTGAAGGAAATATCCACAAACGTCAATGGCTTCGTGATGTCTTCAATGAGCCTGTTGGAGAATTGGAAGTCTGTACAGATATTGAGGCTCCCCTTGAAACTCAAGCTACTGAATGTGGTTCCAGTTCTGTTAAAGAACTTCCTCCTGCTATAGAGTCTGAATCAGATTCTAGTTCTAGTCCAACTTGGAATAAAAGCCACACCATTGCAACTCTTTTCTCATTCATGGCATTCCTATACGCTTGAAGATAAGCAAGTTTAGCAATCTTGAGACACTAATCATGTCTGGAACCGACGCTAACAATATGACCAATATATCCACCACTTTAAAAGACAGAGCATCCTCAAATGGAGATTATCTGGTGGTAAGAGTTATACCAGAGAAAGTAACTTGATATGTTCATAATTCTAATCAATATTATAATACATGAAAGAAGCCTTGATGCGTGTTGTGAATTTTGTGAATTGAGATTGAAAAAGTTCAATAGCTTTCGGCCATTATATTATTACAGCCTTTTTATGTTTTTTTCAATATAAAATATGTATGAGAAAAGGTGTCAATTATGTACTATGGGAACTCAACGTCCTCTCATTAGAGTATTGTAGGCTATGAAAAGCATATCCTAGAGGTAACAATTAAGAGCCTAATTTGTCTTTAAAGCCTGAGCTAAGTGAAACCGAATAGCCTAAAAGATGCTCACAATTCAAATGTATTCTATGCAAACGTTGACAAAATAGGAACTTCTTTTAGTTAATCATGTTTTATATTAGTTTTTCCCTCTTTCAACTAATCAATTATTTCGCAAATGAAATTTTTATCTTATTACTTAAGTTCGCTGGTTCACCATAGAACTACAAAACCATCTATCTACTTGGCAGAAAAGTTTCTTTTCATATTTAAAGTTCAATTCAGCTAGATTATTATCGTTAAAACTCTACATCAAATTTTTCATTGATATCCTCATCTATATCGAAATCATGCAAACAAACAAGATGCTTCATTCCATCAGTAATTAATGCATTTTGATTATTGCATAAACACACGCTTGATAGTTGATCTGTAAAACCATCCATCCGATAGCAAACCTCACCACTTTCGGATGAAGATACATAAATGGACCCATCAGCTGCAGCTGTTACGATCAATTTCCTTGCATCATTGGAGTATGTATTCCCATAAAAATCATCTTCGTCATCATCATCAAAATAGTCTGTTTCTTGTAGCGTCAAAACTTGAATGGATTGAACCTTTCCAGAATGCGGAGTTTTGAAGACATGAGCAATTTTTTGTAGCCGTTGTGTTGAGAGACGAGGCCAGTATTCAATCTTAAAGACGTCCTTTTGTCCATTGCTCATGTATGCTGATGGCCCTTTTCGTGAAATCATTTCCCTTTCCACAAAAAATCGCGTTGAAAATGAGTACTACAATTTTAAAGTAAAATAAGTTCGTTATTTTCCACTCACCATTGTTTGATAACACCGTTTTCTCCCCCAGTAATCAGAATTGTACTTTTACTGGATAAAGTTTCAGTACCGAATCCAGCACATTTGATTGAAGTCACACTTCCACTCTTTGAATCAGGATCCACGAAGAATCGACAACTTTCGCTTGGAAATGATTGATCAATATTCGTAGATAAGACTTCGTTTAATTCATAAGCCACGATTTGGCCCGTAGATAAACCGAAATAGAGAATAATGGTATCATCAACATATTCCACATCGGCACAAAGGATAGGTGCAGGAGGTTCATTTGCGATATTATCATGGGTTAAGATAAACACTTTTTGTAGCATTACGCCCGTATTACGATTATATATAATGAAAGAGCCATCCAAACTAGTTGAAAGTAAGTATCTTGCATTGTTCGAGTCATCATTGAATCCTTTAAGTGTGGTTATAGCATTAGCATGATTAGAACCACCACCTAATACCCTTGAAGATATAGATACGCCATCATTTCCATCATCTAAGGACCATTGCTTGACCTCACCTGACCCTTGCATAGCCGTATAAATATGGTTGTTTGTGTAAAACATTGCCGATATAGGTGCTGCATATGAAGAAGATGATCCATCATTGTGATGAAATTGTCCCACGATTTCAAATTGATCCGCAGAATTGGATCTCTTATCATTGTTATTATCCGTGCCCTTATTCTGATTGATTGAATCCGACCTAACCATGTTAGATTTAATTTTCATTACTGACATCTTCTCATCTTCATCACTTAGAGGGTTTACATCGTCCGTTGGTTCAAAGGAGATTTTGGGCACGGCTTGAAATGACGTGACATATTCTGATCCTAATCTCATAATAAATACAGATCCATCTGATCGTCCAACCGCAACTAGTTGATCATCAATTTCCGAATCTTCTGTTTCCTCTACCACAATTTTGCATACATGAATCGGTGTTTCATCTACATCTGCTATTGATTCAACTCTCCGATTTTTCTTTGTAAAAATTTTAGGATTAGTTGGGTCATTTTTGTATTCATCATTCGTCTCTTGATCTGAAAATACAAAGTTTGAATTCTCATTGTCGTTCTCCTTGTTTGAAATATTGCCTCCCATTGTATTATCCACTCCAGGGGCCTGATAAGGATCCAATGAAAATCCACGAACTTCCCAGTTACCACGATTCCAGTTTCGAATCCTTTTTTGAGATTGTTCCACTTCCTTTTCACGAATGTTTTCAACTAGATTAGAAAGAACTTCGGATTGGGGAGTAGATGAGAATGATGATGAATATTCGGTTGCTCCTTCTCCTATAGAAAATCCTTCAAAATCGTTGAATATTTTGTTTCTATTGTCCCATATGTCATCGTCGTTTACATTTTCATCCATATCATCGTTCTGATTCATTTGAAATAGTTTGGATGGAGAAGATTTATAAGATGACTTCAAATGATTTGAAAGCACTGGTGTTGATTTTCCATTATTTTTGGATATTAAAGGCTTCAAAGCTAGATATGGCTGCAAACCATGTGACCAAGAAGACACAATTGGTAAAAGACCCCCAAAACACAATATCCAACTTAAAAGTGGAACAATCGCCAATGATACGCATAACCGTGATCGAACATCCATTTCATGTTTTCGATGATTTTGATCGAATGTAGTCATCATTAAGAATGATAATAATCCTTTCTCTTATCGAATTTGAAATTTGTGTTCTTTAGATAAGTTTTCGTCTCAATTCATTTATATAACTAATTGATTGCTCAATGATTTAAATCTTGGAACAAATTGTATTTTGTTGACATATGCGAAGCCATCTGTCAAATCAGAATTTGTTGAGGGTGACAGAAAATTGCGTTTGAAGATGATGTCACGCGACTTTACCTCTATTTATAGATAACTAGCAGACGTAAATGCCTTGGTAGAAAACTTCGTAGATATATCTGCTGACATCATAATTGTTCTTATTTATTAGAGAACTCCATATTTTTAGAAAGTCATCGTTTTTGTTGAAAATGAGAACGAAATGAAAATAGACGAAGAGATATTTTCAAAAAAAAACGTTGAATTTTAAGTTTGAATGACATTCGCTAGCAGCTTTTAAACTTGATCTAAGATGACAAAATCTTTCAATCGAATTTTCTAGAGACATGTCAATTGCACGTATGAGTTTTTTTAGGGAAAATGGCATGACAAATTCAGAGGAAACTCCATGTACAAAATGTAGTAAACCGGCAATTTACAGACCCCTGGTGAATGAAAATGGGGATTTTCTATGCGACAAATGCTATAAGGATTTTTTCCCTGCAAGTGCAATGTGTGATGCAAAAAGTAGAAATGGAATCCAAAGGCTGAATCCTTTTCGCTTGAAAAAAGATGATAATTACTTTGAGAATTTAAATGAAGATGCTGAGTGTAGACTATGCCTTGAAAAAGGGTATCTTCGAAAATGTTGTAATAAGTTTTATTGTCACGAGTGTTTTCGTAAAGCTAGGCAATGTCCTGGATGCGGAAAAACTGTACATTTAACCGGTGTTACTGAATGGAAGACTGGAGATTCTGGAGTATTTGCTGTGGCAGGGACCTGGGCTATAACAATAATGATCACTCTAAGTTTCCTTCTGCTTGTAGCAACATTTACATGGAATGAGCTTACAACACCTGAGACTGTGTGGGGACATAAATGTAAAGGTTGGTTTTCGCGTTGTAATGTTGAAGTATGCATAGACTCAGGTCGTCATGCCAACATTGGCCTTCCATATGACTATCATTATTGTAATTTGGAGTCGACAACAAATAAGATTTTTGGACATATATGCATTTTTGATGTAGAGCTATATGATTTAAGTGATAAAGCTTTAGGTTTTGATTTTTGTCAAAATGCTCCACGAGAAAAAGATCAAACTTTATTCCGCAACGGTGAATATATTTTTGAAGATAACTTCGATCAATGGAGAGTATCAAATGATTTTACAAACAAGTCGGTGGGTATGGCTAGTGCGAGATGGGTAAATATGAAGAATGCTGAGACATCGAATACATGTGGATTCAATACTGTTTATGAATCAAAGAAAACATTACAAACACAAAATATACCACAACTTACTCAAAATGCTGCATTAGTATTTTCGGGTGTTCATTTTCGATTCGCGGAAACAAAGAATCTGGACATAAAATATGGTGGGATGATTGAATTTTTTTTGAAAATAGCTCCTATAATTGAAAACGTAGACAACCCTTTGTGTAAAGGAGCTTATGGAGGAGACGTCACAATTCTCTTTAGCAAAAACAACGGAATTAGTTGGCAGCCAATCGCAACCTATCCTGTATGGAAATATAGAGGAGAGAATTTTACAATGATTACTGAAACTATTCCTGAGATTTCCTGGAGCAACAATACAAGATTTCGGTGGGAACAAAATTCTTTTGATTCGTCTCGTGACTATTGGGCAATTGATGACGTGAGCATATTTTGTAATTTTCCTCCTGATTGGAAAAACTCAGAAGAATACAATGCAAAATATGCTTTAAGAGATATCAACACACAGGAAGCACAGTGCTGCTTAAGAACTGAACAGTGTCGGCAGTATCCTCACACATATCTATCTCAAGAAAAATGCAATGAGGTTACTAATAATTATGAAAAATCCAATCAATTCAAATTACGAAATTCTGACTACTTTGTGGTGTGGACTTTGGTTGTTGGTATCAGCAAAATATTTCTCGGTTCTCTTCGCAAATGGTCCATGGCCTTATACGAAAAATCAAATCACAAGATCATTCCTGAATCCAATCCGAAACAAACGCTTAACCAACGAATCGTTTCGTTTGCCAAAAAAGAGTACACACCACAAAGACAAATTAGTTGGACGATTTGCATGTCCTTTATACTTATATCAATATTGGCGCTCGCTATTTTTTGCATGGTCATCATATATATAGATCATCCATTTTATCATAATTTTCTTGTCGAACAAAGACAAGCACCAAAAAGTATCTTTCCTTTAAGAAAATTTCGTCTGGAAACAGCTGGTTTCATACCAGCATCCTTTATAATATATCTTACTAGCATGTTTTTGGATGCGAAAGCTGTTCTATGGCTTCTTCGAAACGTTTTTGTTGTACGTCAAAAGTGGCTGCCTAAAGTGGAGATAAATACTTATCCTGGTTTCAATTTTCTGAAATTAAATCAAAAAGAAATTCCTTTGACTGAAGTAAAAGAGTTGGAATTGTTTACAGCCAAGTTCTGCTGGATTTCATGCATTTTATACGCAATAGGTGGACTTCCATTTATGAGTTTATGTCTCATCATAAGAAGTACTTGGGCACCACGCAAGATCTCAAGCCCATTGGTATATTTGTTCGGTATAGCTTCCATATTGCGAGAGATCTTTAAGCCCGATATCTTTATGAAAGCGTTGCTTTCTTTACAATGGATTTTTTCAAGATCACAAGATGCAAGGAACGAAATGGGTTGCGCTCTTAAACAAAAAGTAGTAATTTATTGGATAGAATGCTTGGCACCGACCACAAGTATACTTTTTTGGTGTATCTTTGGAACATATAACAGAATGTTTTTTAGCTCAATATCCGTCATTGTAGCAACCATTGGAGCTTTTGTTGGTGCTTTGATTGGGAGTATTGTAGGCATATTAAGTATGCTTCCAGTGGTACCTGAGATGTTTTTAACTAGATGGCCAACTAAGGGTTACATGATTCGATATAATTATATATCAAAATACCCATGCACCTTTTCATTCACTTCTTGCAGTACAATGCAGACACATCATCGGCTATTGGTATTATTTTTGGATGATATGACTTCTTTCAAGGATTTATTGAAAGGTGATTATAATACTAGGTCGTGAGGGTTTTTTTTTACAAAAAGATGCGATATTTAAAATTATATCCATCAACATTGTAACCTATATTTTAGATGATACCCATGACGATATCGACTATCTTTACCCCTACAAGTGTCGGAATGAAGCTTCCTTGGATCAATCATTTTAGAGAGTAGGTTTTGATATCCGAGATGAAAAGCTCCTTTGAAACGTAATACTAACCGATACTTTCACTGATTAGGGACTGTAATACAAGATATAGATAAGGTCTAATATGCTCAAATTAGCTCGTACACAAGTGTTAACGATGATTTGATTAATCCTATGACAAAGTGAGAAACTCATGATTTTGGAAGGTAAAACTAGCAAATTGTACTAATCTTAATTCTAAATGTTCAGTTCGAAATGCTTCAGTATGCGAGTATTACTCCTCCATTGCCAGATCTAACGTTAGAAACAAAATCTTCAAGAAGGATGGAGAATTAAACACAAAAACACCGTTGTGTAGTGGGCTACAGAAGGGAAAAGGTCCAAGTATACGAACTATGCTTTTTTCTTAAGATCAAACATCAGCGTAATTTTCATAATGTAATTCATACCTGCATAACACCACCATCTTAAAAAATAATAACATTTCGTTGTTCGAATAATTCCAGATGACTCTCCATTGACATGACGAGCCTAGAAATGAAGAAAAACGAATTGTGATGTCGTCACAAGTAAATAATTACATCACGTACATTTGTTCCAGATCAACTCGAATCGTATGGGACTTCATAGCACACCTCATCCTATGAAGAGAAGACACTGCGGTAGTTGCGCAGTAAGCTTATTTCTTTTTTTAGTTTTCTATTTAGTACCATCATAGAGGCGTTTGTTATTTTTTGTCGTTTTTTGATAACATGCTTGTACCACGTGCACGAAGCATCATAAAATTGTGCCTTTCCAATAATTCTTTCATATAAAATGAGAGAAGAAGAATTTTGTATTGCATGAAAAGGACTCATTTTTTCACCACATTTTCATCCTTCAAATAATAGTCGACCCGCCATGTACACGTGCAGATGAACTTGGTGCGTGCAAGACATCTCCATATAGTATTTTTCAAACAAAGAACATGTTTCATTGTACTCTTTTGTCGTCTCATCTTGTAAGCATGCATTTAATTAGTGATGAAAGTATTAAATCTAAATTAACATATTCTTCTTTATGGTTTCTCATATAAGTATGCCTCTCCAGATTCCGTCGGGGTACAAGAGCATGATTCTAGCATGAATCTAAACTCATGTGAATCTATTCTTTTCATTAATTATGAACAATTGTACATGTATTAGTCTACATTTAGCACACGTTCCAAGTAAATGGTCATTTTTTTCCAAAGTAAGAAGACGAATCTGTGTTCCACTCACTATAAAAACTATAAATACGATATGAATGTAAATGATATAAACAAAGCTGCTGCTTTCAAAGTTGAAGTTATATGATAGCAACGTCATTGAAAAATGTAATATCGTCGATGTAGTTACTAGTTCGTAAGGAAATATAAGAAGCTGTATGTGGGAAATACAATTCATTTGGTTGATTAATTTGCAATGAAGTCACAATTTAGAAACTGAAATTGTCAACAAACTCTTGAGCCTACCAAATCAATACTTCACTATGAAACTAACAGGCTTTGTCGTCCTCTCTTTAGTAGCCTCTGCTAACGGATTTATATCCAATTTTCCTAAGCCTAACAAAAGTTTGGGGACAAGGGCTATAGCTCCTAAAAAGAAGCCAGCAAAACCGGTTGAAGCCAAGAAGGGTGCTAAACCTAAATTGGCATTGAAAAAAAGTGCAAAACCCAAAATTGCACTGAAAACAAGTGCAAAACCCAAAGTATCAGCTAAAAAAGTTGTCAAGCCCAAAGTAATAGCTAAAAAAGTTGTCAAGCCCAAAGTAACAGCTAAAAAAGTTGTCAAACCCAAAGTAACCGTTCAAAAAAGTCAAGCGTTGCCAAAGACTATTGATGTACTTGAACTTCCAGGTGTTCTTCCTCCTGTTGGGTTCTTTGATCCACTCGGTCTCGCTGCTAAAGCCAATGATAATCTCATTCTAAAGTATAGAGAGGCAGAACTGACACATGGCCGTGTCGCTATGGTAGCCTTTCTTGGATTTCTTTTTGGAGAACTAGCTTCCGGATACAATGGAATTCTCAACCTAGAAGTAACAGGTTATGCAATTGGTCAAATCGATCAGGTCCCGGGTTCATTTTGGGCACTTTTCTGGGCTGCTGCTTTTGGGGTTGAAACTTCAAGAAATCAAAATGCTGTTGTTGATCCAACAAAAGTTGACAGGAATAGTTTAGCATTTGGTTCTTACAATCCAGACACCCTACCTGGTGACATTGGATTCGATCCTTTGGGTCTAAGGCCTTCTGACCCTGAAGAATTGAAAACCATGCAAACAAAAGAGCTTCAGCATGGTCGTGTTGCAATGATTGCCTCGTCCGGTTTCCTTGCACAGGAGCTTGCAGATAATAAAGGAATTGTTGAACACGGGGTTGACTTTTTCACGCCATTCTTTAGTTAAGAGACGGGTCATATCTATGGATTCCGGTATTCTCTTGCTCATTATCCTAGATAAATTTTTACAAAAGGATTTCAAAAAGGTAGAAATGTAATATGATAATTAGAGTTTATTTGTGGCTCGAGAACCCTAGTAAATAGAATCGATTAATATATTTAACTTATTTACTAACAAAAGAGAACATATTAGGTATTGCCTAAAATTTCTTATCGTTCAGGCCATCCATTTGTTTTGCTGTTAACACATGTGAATTGAGGTTGACAGCAGAAATTGATTGTTCAGTCGCACTTGCATTTTACATGCTTGAGAATTTTTTCGAATTAATGTCTTTCAAAGAGTTTGAATTCTACCTTGTGAATATAAAATTACATGTTAGAAATCGGCCACTAGCTGTAGTCTCTTCTCTGTTATGCATCTAATCTTATAACCTCTTGAAATAAGGAATTAGCTTATTTTCAAAGAAAAAAAATGTAGAATATTACAGGTAATTAGTTACTTTCCATAAGAGGCATTTCATGGTCTGTAGTTCTCTCATGTTCTCTATTTAGTGGACTCGTTATCTTTGAAATCGATAATTTCATGATAATGTTGTTGTGTAAACACGTCGTTACAGTCGATCAATACACTTGGTTTTACTTGATGGGCACAATTAATCCTTAGGAATCACATTTCTGGAATCATACATCTTTTTGAATAAAGAAATGAAGCTTTTCGTTACTGCATTTGAATCGAAATTTGATTTCACTTGAAGAGCTTTATATTCCATAGTCACCGGAGGTTTGGTTTTGCTTCGTTTTAATTTTATATTTGTAGAGCTGCTAGTGCTCAAGGTTACTGAAGAGCGAGCATCAGTTTTTGATCCTCCGTTTGTACTATCAGAGCTGTCTTCGAAAAAAGAGCTTAAAATGTTTCTGGAAACTTTACTTTTATCTAATCTTACAATAGAATTGATTTTGGGCCTGGGTTTCGTTTTCCTTTCTTTTTGTGCCTTTGACTTTCCTTGTCTCACCGTGCATGCTGCATAATAGTGATCAATAGCTTCATTCTGTATTCCAAGAATAATAAGAGTGTTGGCTATTTGTAAATGAACTTCCTTCACCAGTTTGTGATCGTCTCCAAAAAGCAAGATCCTTGTTCTAAGCTTGAACTTAAGATCTTTTAGTAAGACTTTATTTTTGTCTTTCAATATTTTTGCAGCTGGGCAAATATTCACTTCTTCAATGTCAGAAATTCCGCTGTTGTCGCTGTTTGTGGTGATTTTGATAACTTTGCTGACACATCTTGCAATGTGGAGGTGGTGTTCTGCTTCAGCGAGTCTCCCAAGTCGTTTCAAAGTGTCCGCTATTTTTACATGGACTTCATCAACAAGTTCATGCCCAGGTCCGTACTTAAATTTACGCGCAACAAGCACATGTTCAAAGCACATTAGTGCTTCCTCATAATTTTGATTGTTTAGGTGCCTAATAGCCAAGATAAACATCTTTTGCTCAATGTAACATAATTTTTCAGAGCTTGTACGAAAGTATCTTCTTTTCAATATGTTTATTTTGTCACGCAGCATCCCGTGGTTCTCCTCCTCCTCCTGGAGCTCAACCGTTTGAGCCTGACGAGATTTTAAAAATTTAGCCCTCCTCATTCTTTTATATAGTCTATGAAATTATTTTTCTGAGAAGAGGTTAAATCTTATTTTACTGCGGTTGATTTGATGGTGATTCTTGGAAATGGTTACAAAATATCTACTGCTGTATGATGGGGGTCGTTTTTTTTTGCACAGGGAAATGTGATGGACAGTTGATAAGAATCAATGGGCTGATTTTTACTATTTAGATAATATTCACACTGGCTTTCTTTACACATTTAGGGGCGAAGAAGAAGAATGTAATGCAAAATGTGAAGAACATTCTATGTTAATTAGGTTTATTAATGCACTTAATTTACATATTAAATTTACTAGCACGATTGATCAATATGGAAGTAAGACCACATTTGAATATACTCATTTAGCAGAGGATTCTAAGTAAAGCTTTAATTAAAATTGTCTCATTGTTTATCAGTCTTGGATTGAAAAGTGCGTCACAAAAATGCTTAATTTCAAGAAAAACTCCAAATTCCAAAATTCTTTGGCTGAAGTGATTTCCATTTAATTTTTAACGAACGATTACATGGAAAGAAACTCCTAAATTGAGGATAACCAAGATCCCTCAACTCATTTTGATGTTGTTTAATCTTCATGCCAAAAATATCCTGAAAAGAAAAGCATAATCATTTACTCTAAATCCTTGACAGCGTGTACCAAAAGAGGAAATACTAATTCCATAACTTGCTTCACACCTTTTGGGTTACCCGGTAAATTCGCAATCATGGCATTACCGCAAATACCAGCCGTTCCACGACTCAAAGGAGCCATAATCTGACCATCACCGCCCATGTTTCCCCTTTGAGCACTTTCTATACTTACCCATGACATGAGACCATGGCATTCACGATCCAAAATCTGAAGTGTTGCTTCTGGAGTAACATCTCTTGGAGCAAATCCAGTCCCTCCAGTTGTCAAAATAAGATTGCAACTTTTACACCATGACTTTAATGTTTTAGAAATTTGGTTCAATTCATCAGGAACGATTTCTTGTTTGGTGATATTCGCTTGTATTGAATCCTGTTTTTGTGATGAATTAGAATTGTTTAGAAGTTGTGACAGTTCCACAACGGATTGCTTCACTGCCGGTCCAGAAAGATCGCCGGTTTCATACTGATTATTATATGCACGATCGCTAACAGTCAAAATGCCAATATTAATTATAACGCCATCGCTTGGAGGTGGTGGAAAAGATGCTTTTGGTTGAGGTGGACATGCAGGGGTAGATGAGTTGGAGGTGGTGGAAGGTAAAGTTTCGTCAACATCCTGACAACATACGTTGGAAAGCAAGGAATTTGAAGTAGGCAAATTATTACTATTTTCATCAGTTTGTGCAGTGACTTGAATAGGAGAGGGTTTTTCGCCTCGTGTCTTGAGAATAGCTTTATCATGCTTTGCATGTAGAGGGGTACTTTCTTTGAATTTTTTCCTGTAAACATAGAGAAGATAATTATTTTGAAATTTCATTAGCAATCTTTTTAAGAAAAATAGATAAGTATTATGCAGAGTGAAGTTCCATGTTTGGATCACTTACATCGTTTCATCGGAAGCTTTTTTAGCATGTCGTTTCTTCCATTCTGGATAGGTGCATGCGTATACTCTTTCAGCAGCTTCATCGTATCCTAAGGCATCCAAAGCTTGTATAGTTCTTTGGTTATTTTCATTTTCTGTCGAATCTCTCTTTAAATTGCTCGATAGTTTTCGTGCTTCCAATACCAGCCACTATAGAAAAGAAGAAACAAATAAGCAGAATCATGAATGAGTTTACATCTAGCAAAAAAAATCAGCGAATGATATTTGTATTGGATGCTAACCTCTATCAATTCTTACCTTCGCGAGGCAATTCCGACAAAACCCCGAAAGAGTCATGAGATCAATATTTTGCACTTCATCACTTCGTTCTTGAAGATGTTGACACAGGTTTTGATAAGCTCCGGCTTCTAATTGAGTCATGATATCTTTTGGAATATGAGTAGAACAGTAGTCATCGGGAGTTCCCATGATTGAATAATCTATAGATATAATAGATGTGGTGTATGCTTTCAATCCCTGTTTGCTGAACCGGAGGAATTCTGTGTTTTGGTTAGCTTCAACTGCTGCAAATTAGTCAATTAATGAGAGAGTGGAGGATGAAGAGATAATAATAATATATCACCAGTGGCATGTGATTGGTAACATTAATTAGAATGAACATACGAGTGTCAGTACAAAAAGATTTATACATACAAAATATACGCAATACAAATTCGTGATGACATCACAATGCACCGGTATCCATGGCTCTGTAAATGAGACATTCTTTTCATTCGCCATCACATCTTTGCATCCATCACTCATCACTGATCCATCGTTAATGGTATGCATGTATTGAGAACTCAAAATATAGATTTGCCAATCGCCATCCAATTTCTTTCTAGCACAAACAAGATTTTGTTTCTACAGAAAAAGAGACAAATTCGTTTGAATCTTAAAAAAAATTGAATAAATATACCAATCCATTCGGTAGCCATCTCATTTGAAGCACACTTTATTTAGAAATCTCAACATGAAAGATCCGGTTGTAGCTTCATTACCAGGATCAGAGCTTTCTCATCCTTATTCGTCCATCGCGACTTCACCGGATCGTTCACACGCTATTGTTGCTGGAAAAGATACCTTACGTGTATGTTCCATATCTGCACTTGGATTAAGTGAATTGCATTCCATCCGTGTTGCCAAGGTAAGCTTTTACAGCCGATTCTTTCATATCATATTTATTCTGATTCCATTATTTATCTTAAAAAATCTTTTCTTATCCATTTCCTTCAATTTAACATGAATTTGATTATCGTTGCTCTTCAAAATTCCATAACGTGACTTGTATCCCTCTTTATCATGACATTAAAACATATGTCATATCCAATTAAAAACAGTATTTTAGAGCACCTTCTTCCAACGCTCTAAATTTGCATTCGGCTAATTCTACCAATAATCCTTCTAGGTATACCTTTGATTTACGAAATTTTCAACATGGAAGTCATAATGATGGTAGTCAAACTCAGGGGACAACTGCTACAGGAGATGCTAGTGGTATGAATGTTACCATAACAGATGTTGCTTGGAGTCATGCAAAAATAAACCGGGAATTTTCTAGTTCTACTGAATCCAACACGAGTGGGGGTGTTGGTAATAATCATAATATGGGCAGTAGTATAAAAAATGATGTCGGTATTGGAAATATCAGTGCCAATATTGCAAATACAAATGCTGCAAATACAAACAAAAGTGGAGTGGATTTTGATGCTTCCTCTCTACATGATATGAATGAACCAAATCCAAATAGTAATCATACGTATGGAAGCAATTCTTCCAATCCTTTACTGAATCATTTTTCTCAACAAATGAATATGGAAGATGATCCAAATAATATGAATTCAAATATAAACCTATTTTCATCCTTGGCGGAGGATTCAGTCGTCGCAGCAGCTGGATCGAATGGAGTAGTTGTAGCATGGCATGCCCGAACGGCCTTATTGGAAGATATATCTGGATCAACACGTTCAGGCCAAACACCACCTGCTATTTTGGGACAGCCTGAGGCGGTATTGGCAGAACACACTAGAGCTGTAAATCGATTGGCTTGGCATTCTAGAAAACATGATTTATTATTATCTGCCTCTCAGGTGAGTTCTACTTAGATGTTGGGAATAACTCAACTAATTATATAACTGCAAATATGTGCTAATTGTATTATGAACAATATGACATTCATAAGGATGCCACAGTAAAGTTGTGGGATCGTCGTGCCAGTGGTGCAACTTCTAAAACTATACAGGCACCCAAAAATGCATTTGAATCTTGGTTTGGTTTCAATGTAGGCTCGAAAGCTCAAACTTGGAACTCTCATCCAAGACGGTCCATTCCATCTTGGCATTGTGCGTCTACATTTCAACCAAAATGTGAGGGAGTTCGAGATATTAAGTGGTCGCCATATATTGATGAAGGTTAGTGCTTTGGTTTGTTTTTGAATTCTATGTTTTCGTCTTTAAGTGATTATCTATTAAGATGTTTATTCATTTGTATCACATTTGCTCTTGGAACTATAAAAGCCTTTGCGATAGTGACAAACAATGGTATCCTTGCAGTTTATGATATGCGCTTGACAGCAAGACCTTGGATAAAGATACCAGCCCATGCTGGAGAGGCAACTTCTGTTGATTGGCATCCAACCAGACGTTACACTATTGCAACTGGAGGTGGAAGAGATCGAAGTGTGAAAAGTGAGTCTAACGTAGCAAACCTTTTTTTTTCTTGTAGAGTTTGCCATCTAAGTCTTTTTCGTGTCCGAAATCTAAATAATTGTAATTTAGTTTGGGATGTTCAAACTGGTCTTTCTACTGAATCAGGTGACTTTCAACGATCAAATAGTGCAACAAATAGATCATGTGAGAGTGCAGATTCTGATAAGCAACCTTATTCATCTCAACATGGGTGAGTTTGAGAAATAAACGAACTATGTCGTGCTGGTTACTGTTTCTAAGACATTTATTATAATTTTATCACTTTACGTGAATCTATTGTAGTGCCAATTCCCAGAGTATGTCATCATTACCGCCCGCGTCTTTGTCTCTTCGACATAATCAAAACACTACAAATTCTTCATCAGGGCCATCAAACACTACGTTTCGTTCCAATTCGAAAGGTTCTCAAGTGGTCAAACGACTCCACATCTTGTCCATATCAGCTCCTATTACAAGGTACGGAAATCCCCCATTATTTTGTGATGCTCAATATATTCTCCATGACTCAAATTATAAGTTTGACTTGTTTTCATATCGTTTTTTACGTAAGGCTTGAATGGAGACCACCCAACAACGCAAATGTTTTTCTTCATTCTCCTAGTGAAGATTTCATTGATCATCATGATGCTATGCTTGCAGTGGCAACGGCACCAATTAGTGCCACAAATTATGGAGGCGCCGGATCTATAGAGCTCTGGTCCTATCATCGACCATTTATGGCACTTAGTATTGTCGAGGGTCATCAAGATGGCGCTGTAACAGATTTTGTGTGGTTAGACATACCTTCTCCAATAAAAAATCGTAGACGTAAAAGTGGTGATAGCTGGGGTCTTGGAGGTGGTGGTGGTAGTAGTGTGGGAGGTGGCTCAGATCTTAGTGAATCTCCTAATTTGAATCCTAATATGAACTTGAATCTAGAGGACGGGTTAACAGATATTACTTCCATACTTGATAATCCCAATTCTAGAGTAAAAATGATGTTCGATAATCCAAACAATTTAAATACAAGATCGGAAAGAAGTTCAAGTTTCAGTGGAAGTAGTGTAGTAAATCGTGACAACTTCCTTGATGATTTATTCATTATTAAAGGTACCTGGCAACATGTTTTGAGCGTCGGACGAGATGGAAGATGTTTGCTGCAAAATTTGGAAAGGGGTCAGTGCTTTTGAATCGTTTGAAACCATTAATTTTTTCCGACTCCTCAACTCATTTTATTCCATTCAACTGATGCACAAAGGGAAGCGACCTATTTCGCAAGTTCCACGCTCCACTTTTGCTATAGCAAATTTGTCTCCTTTTCAAAGTGGGAGTGGTTCCCTTCAAATTATGTCAATTCACCAAAACGTACCATCGGGTCAACAAAACGATTTTGCTTTAACAAGATTACGAAGAGATGCAGGCACTGCAAGAGCCCCAGGTGTTTATGCTGAGGTTCCTGAAATTCTCGAAGGAGTCACTAACAGGAATTTATGGCGTCCAAAACGTGGGGGTCAGAGAGAACCTGGTAAGTTGTAGTATCATTTAATTTGATACATACTCATGGACTAATCAATGTACCACTTTTAGCACAAAATCCAAAGTTGGTCTTTTCTGTTATTGATCCTGGTGACCTTGATGAACCAGTTTCTGATAGAAATAACAGTTTTGTCGCACCAGAACTTGTCCATGTTTCGAGATTTGCAAAATCGTATAGGCTACACAGGGATTCAGATTTTCCTACCCATGCATCCATTTGTCTACATAATAGTGACATTGCTGAACGATGGTTTGGATTCGGGTCGTTAGCTCGAATGTGGAAGCTTCTTGCTTCTATCTTAGAGGGTGCTAGCTTTGACAATTCTAAAAGAACCACTAAAGAGAATAATAGAGCAACAGAAAATGTAATGAATTTTCTTCTTCTTCCAACTATACGTAAATTGCTACTTGAAAGAGCAGATGCGGGTGATGTTCAAACATGTGTCGCAATATGTGAGATAGTTGGTGTGTTTCTGCCACAAAATGAGCGCGAGAAATCATCGAATGCTGCCGATGCTACAAGCATACCAGATTTGCCCGCAGAACTAGTACGGGAGGTAAGACACAACTTTGACTCATTTTTGTTCACTTTTTCTCCAATCTCCTCATTGAAATAATTACATTTGGATCAGTGGTATCTTGCATACATCGATATCTTACAGCAAATGTGCTTGTTCTCACAAGCGTCGGAATTAATAAGGACTTGTCAAGATTCCCAAATAGCAGCATTGAATCAGCAGTCAACAACGTAAGTGTGTTTAAAGTGATCTAATTTACAAGCCAAATATAACACTCGCATTACATTTCGTTGTTTTACTAAACTTGGAATTCAAAAATTTACCTGGCTTCTCTTCATGAAGCATTCACATGTCTTGCCCATCTTGTGGGAAACCAATCGAGTCTACTACAGAAAAAGGCGGAAGAAATAACTCTCTCCTCCCTGTTGCTCCGCGTGCTTGTCGAAGCTGTAGGAAACGGATAGCAATGTGTTTTGTTTGTCATACGTAAGTAAAGTCAGACTACATGCCTTTATACATCTTCTCCTTCAATTCTAAATCTGTCTCATCTTCGAATCGCTAGTCCTGTAAAGGGAGTTTATGTATATTGTCCTGGATGTGGTCATGGAGGGCATTTAGAGCATGCATTAGAGTGGTTTGCTTTACATGAAGAATGTCCTACTGGGTGTGGTAAGTATCTGGATCTATACAGAATGAAAATCGTTGAATTTTTTATTTTAAAGCAGCAAACATGTGTATGGTCTTATTTCATTTGTCAGGGCATAAATGTAATAAGCTTCGTGAGATAAGCGCTTTCCCAAAAACAAAGTCATTGATATGCAATATTGCAGATGATTATTGAAGAAAGATGAGGTAGATTTTTGAATCAATTTTCTTGAAATATCAAATTCTGTACATAACAACATGTTCAAAATAAATTCAGATATTTTACATTCAGATTCATCAAATTGTATGAAAGATAAATGAAACGATGGACTCCGTAACATCAAGAACTTATGGATGATCATATTTGATTACTGCCTCTATTCCAAGAATTGCAACTTTTTATGGCTAGTTCGACAAGATAATAGGACACTTCCCTCGGTATCAAACATTAGATTCTTCCTAACTGGCCACATTAAATGCTGGCTTTGAACAAGGCAAGCACTTCTTTGAGCTATTCTGCTGTCGCCCCTAAATTTTTATGAAGTGTTTTTGTCCTTAGATTTGGGCAATGATTTTAATTTATTTTGTATTCAAATATGTACGCAACACTTAAATGGAGCATGATAAGAAGCAAGCTCTGTTTACGGTATCTTTTATGTGAGCTTAATTCATATCAGTTAAATAAGGAGTCAATTACACCTACGGACTTGATTTTTACTATTTCGACATCATTGCTTTTGTGGGATCATTAGAGTTTATCCAGGCGGATGTTACTTCATCTTTTTGATGGAATGCAACTTAGAATATCAAGACGAGCTCATCACCTATATTAATGCATTCCTCTCTGGTCATAATTACCATACTTCAAGTTTCATATCTTTGCCTCTTTCACCATAGGCGTTTACTTTGTGATTTTCAAACAGTCCAGTCAATGAAGCAATATATTTCCCATGCCATTTCGCCACTTCGTCCTTGCTTGGATTTTCTATTTTAGGTAAAGCTATCGGAGCACCAACAATAATATGCATAGATTTATTCATTTTGGGTAAGAATGGTAGCAGAGGTTCGCCCCAAACTAGTATACCAGGTAAACCCATTCTATTAAGCTTTAACCGAAACTTCTTCAACATTTGAATATTTGAAAATAGATCTTTTTCACCAAAAACATAAACCGGGCGAACTGCGACACCGAATTTGAGACAGAGACGAATAAAGCCATGTCTCTTTTTGATAAATACGCGGTCTTGTCTTGTGGATGTTAACGTCGCTTCTTCAAATCCCCCTGGAGGCAAAGCCAAATGCTCACCTTTTTTTAGATAAGAAATCATGTCGCTCTTGCCTGCGCTTCCGATAGTTCCAATCAATCGACTAAATAGACGAAAAAAAGGAGTCATATAGAGAACTGGAGAGAAACAGAATCGCACGTGTGATAATGCTGATGAGTTGAACAGAAGGGCCCATCCGAAGCTAAATGCTCCGTGTGGATGAATAGCATAAAATGTTTGTGAGTCTGAGGGAGACGGTAATGTATCTCCCTCATATTCTATCCGGATATTCTTATAGTAACGACAATGATAGTTGAAATAGAAGCTATTAACGATCTGACAAAGAAGACCTTTGTTCCATGGAGCGAAAGCAAAATAAGTAATCGTAGCAAAAAAAGTGCATGCGATGTAGCTCCTCGACCAAAGACAAAGAACGAAAATGACTGGTGAAGCTATAGAAAAGATCCAGCAAACGATAAAAGAACCAAGAGCAAATGATGCTAAAAATTTCTCATAAAGTTTGGTCTCCTTGCCATCTCGGGCAAAATAGGTTGTTGTAGAGGGCGTCATGTTCCAATGCAAATATTCGATCAAATTTCTGAAATGAATCATGTAGTGCGCACATAAAACGATATGCAAATTAAAATGAATCTTATTAAACGGGAATCGATTTGTTGACTTTGGGATAACTTGAAGCAAATCCTGTCAAAGATAATCATTTCGATTTGAGAGCAAAAGAAGAAGAATTGATGAATTTTTTTTGATATAATGCTTTATTGCAATAGTTCAATTGAAAAAATTTCCTAATTAGTACAATGATCACAATTTTAGCCCATTAAATCAAAAAGTCAGAATGAAAACGACTTTTGGAGCTCAAACAGATTTTTGGCAAGAGGTTTCCAAACAATCATCTTACGCAGCAATCAAGTTACCTCATACCCAGGTTTCTTCATCATCTTGATCATAAAATCTTGAGCTTCTTTTTCTATTTGCAATCGCAACATTATACCAAAGGTTAAAGTTTAAAATGAGATCACATTCCAATTTTTGCATTTTACAAAAGCATCTTTTACGTACTAGACTGTGTCAATGAATCATAAGGTCAGAAATCACAAACTTGCTTTACTTTCTAAAACTAATAGGAGTCAAGATAGTCTCATCTTTCGTAAAAAAAACAAAAAGGCTACGCTCATTCTAAAACATATGCATCACGAGGGAGAATGAGTCTGATTCTCTTTCATGGAAACAATTTTTTGCGGTTCGAAACATTCAAAAGCAGGATTCAAATGTGCCTTGGTTCATGAGAATTATCTTGAACAGTTCTGCTTCTACGATACATTCTCTGAAAAATACTCCATCTTCCTGTATTTTGCACCTTGGTCATAGCTACTCCTATACATTTACATTAAGCAACGTTTTTTACATGTTATGGTCCTTGTAGTCTCTTTGGGAGTGTCAAGGATGAGAATTTGCCTGTTTTTCTTGATTGGCCGTTCATGGAATGTATAATAATAATAAGAAGAAGTTTTGCCGTCGATGAGACAGAAGTTCAACTTTGTATCTAAATAAAAATATAGTGCGTCATCTAAAATTCAGATAGACGTCATAATATTATGATGACTTTTTCTCAGAAATGGCTAATCTCTTCTCGGAAGAACAAAATATGCGTACGTGTTTACATTCTGTCAACATATTGTAGTAGGATATCTACATAGCCCGCACTCTTGTTTTACTCCCGTTGGGAGTTTTCGTTTTTGCATGAAATCAAGTATGCAACGATCTCATCCAATTTTTAATAAAATTATTAAACTAAACCGAAGAACATTGCCTTCGTATGTTAATTTTGGTACCTCTGTATTGAATCGAACTTTAATGAGATACTTCTCACTCATTTCTCTTTTAGTTTAAGAGTTACATCAATCATAAGCCTTGAATTTTTTGACATCCAACAAGGACCAATGACATCTTCAATAGCAAAGCTAGACATTTTTGAGAACAGCATGGATCAAAGTAAATATGATTATAAGGAATTGAAATGGAATAATGCTAAGCCTCTTTATAGCACTTCTGTAACTTCTATAGAAGAAACAACTCAATCTGATGATGGGTCGGCACGTGTGACACCATCCGAAGATTCAGAACAAGAAGCAGAAGAAAATATACTTAGGATTCCTTTATATGCCGAAAAAACAGCTCTTCTAATTGTTGATGTCCAACCTGAATACTGGTCCTCTTGTCCCGCTGTGCAACAAGATTTTCCTGATTTTGAGAAGAACTTTGGTTTGACCTTGAAAACGGCGAGAGAAAGAAAATGTAAAATAATTTGGGTTCGAGCAGATTATACGAGAGAATCTAGTCCTTGGTTAAAACAATTCGAGAGGTTGAGTCGAACAAACAAAAAGAGGAAGGATGTTAAAATTGAGCTGCCTTGTAACCCTAATGATGAAGAATTTGGTTGGGAACCTTTTGCTACTCCAGGTAAGTTTGCACTCTCTCATGTTATAGTACTGGAATGTAGAAAGAAAGAGACAGTTTGCTTACATTTTGTATTGTTTATTTACTGGGAAACTTTAGAAGGAGGAGAAGCTATTATTGCAAAAAATTCATGGTCGTCGACCTCAAATACAGCACTTTTTGACATACTCGCTGCACATTCAATCGATACAGTACTCGTTTGTGGTCTAATTACGTCTGTTTGTGTGCAGCATTCTGCTTTTGGGGTATTTGAGGCTGGCTACAGGACACTCCTTGTTGAAGACTCCTGTGGCGATAGGGGAAGAGCGAGACATGAGGCAGCATTGGCACTTTATGGGGGATATATGTACGAGTTAATCACATCCAAGAATCTGCATAATCCTGACAATGGCCTACAAATGGCCAAACCTATTTGGTTCTCAAAAGCATCAAATGGGAATATTATCAGCAATAGCAGCAGTGCTTCAAGTCTAAATGAAAAATCTTTTGCAAAAAGAAGAAAAATTTCAATTCCTGAATAGAGATTTATTGTATTGAGACCTTTGGAAGTAGAGTAATGACTTTAGCATTTCAAACCTCATTGTAAACTATTGATATATCCACCAACAAAAAGAGATATGCGACAGTTTTACAAAGGTCAACAAAATCCGTCTAATACCGGAAAAATAAGCTTCTCGGTTTCCTTTTCTTCACCATCAAATGCTTACCAGATACTATGTACTGCAGCTCAAGCTTCAATGCATTTGACTATAGACTGAAAGTCTTTTCGAGCATATTTTTCTCCTTTCTAGACAAAATGATATCAAAAAGAATACTCTCAAGAGAGTCGTTTTTAGCAATTATTTGGATGTAATATGTACTCCCAACTTTTGTACACCTCCCAATTTTCAGAAAATCGAAAACTGTCTTAATTTAACATGAAGATACATATTTCTAGAATTCATTTCCAAGAAAGTTATATTTGACATCTTTTGCACGTGAAGAAAGTGAAGTATTATACAAGAGTGATAAGTTTTATTTCACAGTACTGTAACTATAATTTTTATCAATTTTTAAATCCATATAGAAGACGCAATGCAAGATGATCATCAAATTCTTATTCTGAATATTAGATAAATCATTTGTGATAATCCTATCCAAAAGAAGTATTCGCTGTAAAAAGAGGGGAGGCAATATGAGAAAAAGAATTCGGTTTTTCATACTTTTTCATGTGAGAAGAGTCATGCAGAAGCCTCATTCTTTTTCACACTTAAAAAACATGAAGAGGAAAACCTCATACGTGCGTATTTTAATTCTTACGTCACAAAGTCTTTGATGATTCAATTATTTTCTGTATGCAAAATATGTTCACAACTTCGGTTAAAAGTAAAATTTTAGCAACTCTCTAGCCTTAAAGCCTTCAAAATGAAGTTCGCAATACCCTTCCTTAGCATTATTCTTTTGAACAGCAATGTAAACGCATTTGTATCTACTACTCAAACTTGCGCATCTAAAAATGGACAAAATGCATTAGAAATGGGTATATTGGATGATGTCCTTACCGGTTTTAAAGATAACCTCCCTACACAAACGCCCAAGGTTGAAATACCTGAAGGATTCGTTGCACCAGAACCTCAACCTCTCACCTTGACTAGTAAAGCAGACGTAGGGAGTGTTTTGAGATCATCTTTGGCTTTGGCTTTTCGATTGGGTACAGGTGCATTCACTTTAGGTTGGAAAATTGATTCCTTGTTTTACAACAATGAAGAGGATGAGGATGGTACGGACAAGTATTCCCTCAAACTTGGCCCATTTAGTATTAGGGATTCTAGTACTGTATTGGCATCAGCTCCACGACCAGTACAACCACTTATTTTATACGAATATGATGCATCACCTTTTTGCAAACGTGTTCGTGAAACTATGAATATTTTGGATTTAACTGTTGAGTACAGACCATGTCCAGGAGCACGAGGAGGCAAATTTTCTCAGCAAATGTTGGAACGTACAGGCAGACAAACTTTACCATTTTTAATCGATCCGAACACTGGTGCAGAAATGTTTGAATCTGGTGATATTATTGACTATTTATTGGATACATATGGTCCTTCTCCAGACGTATTTGATCGAAAGGCTTTGTGGACCGTCACCAACGAAGCTTTTGCAGTAGCCACTGCTACACAAGTGGCTATTTTGAGAGGGTTTCCTGGAGCACAAAGGCAACCAAATGCTCGTCCAGATAATGAGGAAATGAAGCCTTTGGAGCTTTGGGGTTATGAGTGCTCACCTTTTGTTAGACCGGTGAGGGAGAAATTGGGATCATTATGCTTACCCCACAAAATGGTCAGTTGTTCTAGAGGTTCTGCTAATAGGGATTTAATGGTACAGAAAACAGGGAGATTTCAAGTGCCATACTTAGTAGATCCTAATACAGGAATTGAAATGTTTGAAGGACCTGAAATTGTGGAGTATCTTGAAGCTGCCTACACAATCAAAAATTAATGTGATTTTTATAATGCTGGATTTAAAGCAATTTGAAATGATATTTCAATTCCCTTCTTATGAACTTTATTTTGTTGTTACGTTTGTTTCATTTAACAAGGATATGTCTCTTTAGACTAGTGTCAACTGTCCTCACCAAAGAATGCGCAATATTTTATTTACACTTTGATTGGATAATTAATCATTCCTGAAAATAATTTGTCTTGACTAATTTGGTAAGGAGAGAAGATGTTATTATGTAACACCCCAGTTCGATTTACAATCATTTTCACCTTTTTCAATAAAATTGTGAGATGAGGACTTGGTCTTAGTAGGAGATAGGTAGCCCATATCTTTAAATAAATATAAGTTTACATACGATAATTTCGATGTAAACCACAAGAAATATCAACTTTATGCATCTTCCATCAAATTCCCACCAGCCACGAAATAAATTCGTAGGTACGGTGCAATAGAATAGATTCCCACATGCAATAAAACTAAGAACAATTGGTAATTCGTCTCAGCCATAACAAAAACAAACAAACCCACTTTATTTTCATGTCAACTGTGAAAAAACGACCGTCCTCAATAGAAGAATGTAACATGAGTTTGGAGAGAGAAAAGGGAGCAGATGTAGCCAACATGAACTCTAATAATCCATCATCTATCTCTACAGAATCGGCTGCACCACCGAAGCAGCGTCCAAGATTAGAGAGCAGTAATGGCACAAAACAAGCAAATCCATTCATTGATGAAAAGCAAACCTCTAATATAGATATTGTACTAAAAGTAGAAAAGAAAGAGTCACGCATATTTCCGGATGAAGAGTTGACAAATATAGAATTAGAAGCCATATTCTATCCTAAATTCGAGAATGAAGCATCAGATCAAAAACAAATTCGTGAGTCGATGCTCGAGACCATCTTTGATTCATCTGGATATTTAGAGGTTTCATTAAAGCATAGTGGGTCGCTCATTTTATGGAGTGGGTATGATCGTGTCTATGCCAAAAATTCCATGGATAATAAATTCTGTTTGGTTGGTGAAATTCTTCTTCGAGAACATTTTATCCGTTCTTGGTCGATCGATACAGCGTCAAACAACGATAAAAATCTTGCTGGAACAATTCGTCAAACTGGGCATAAACAAGAAGAATCTGATCAATATGCTTCATTAAAATTCCTTGAATGTAGCAGAGAGATGGAAAAACTAAATTTAACTTGTTCGTTCGAATGTGTTACTTCAGTCCTTGGTGATCATGGTGACATTCCAAACAAAGACTTCATCATATTAACAGCAATTGCCGATAGAGACAATGAAACATTTTATTCCACTTCTGAAATTGTAGATTTTGCGCAAAAGTGGCGTTTACCTCATAATGATGTGTGGATTTTTCGTACTCCAACATCAGCAAACGCCTTATTTTATCTTTATGATACATCTAGAGAAGAAGGACTGGCTGATACAACTATTTCAGAGTTGAATCAGTCAGCAGATTATCATATTGTTAGTATGTATCCGCATGTCATATTCCAGGGTAATATCTTGGAAGGCATAGTTATAAGATTGATTGAATCAAATGGTTCTAATTCTGAAATGGTATCTAAATGGGAAAGGCTCTCCCATGAGTCAAAGGAAATATTGATGTTGATTCCCCCAGAAAAAAAAACATTTAGTGAGCGGTCAAATGGCTTTACATTTTCTTCAATAACAAAATTTGATCAAAATGATAATGTTATCGAGAAAGAGCTTTTCATGTTTATGAAGAGAAAGTACGGAGAAAATAGAAGAATAATACAAAGAGGAGAAACTAATGGAAAGAATAGACAAGATCAACAACTTTTAGCAATGATCAATCGTCTAAACGAAAAATGTATGTTACACAAAGAAGGATCATCGTCATTAACAAATCAAACCAAACGTATTATTGCCCTAATTCGAAAATTAGAGAATTTGGACATTAAGTTACATTATAAACTTTACCGTGAAACAAGACAGTACAAAGATCCGAATAAATCAAAGTCAATAAGTTGGGTTTGTGCATTACACATCTTGCGTGATTCAGCATTTTTGAAGTACAAAAAAAATATGAAAAAAGATGATATGATGCTCTTTCGAGGATTTTTTATTCGATTTTTATTCGATGCTTTACCAAAACAAGAAATTGATTCTATACCAAAAACGGCAAATCCTGACACTCATTACAAAGTTGGGCCAATGCTTAAAATGAAGTTCCTACCTTACATGATCCGCACTTTTGCGTGTCGTAATGGATTGCATATTCTTTTGTCTGATGGAATAGATGCGTTCGAAACCTACACTTTGAATCTTTTATTGAAATGGGGAGTTTCGCAAAACGCCATTGAAAAGTGGCAACCATTTTGTCATTCGTGGGGAGTTTATGCTCTTCCGAAATTAATCGATACTGCCAATCAAATTTGTTGTGGGGATGAACCATATCTTTCCACCTCCTCATATTTGTATCACTTCAATAAATTCTGTGAAAAATTTTATGCAGGAAAAATCTTAAGCTCAGATAACATAGCTACGACTACTTTTCGTGGGTTGGTAGTAGTCGTTAGTTTCTACAAACAAAAAGCTCTCGAGCTTGGAAAGCAAATATCGAATAAATTAGGTTGTAAAATATCATCAACCTTGAGCGACGTTTCTCCTTTAACCATGGCAAATGTGAAGAGACATGGTAGCGGGGGCTTGATTTGCTGTTGTGGAATAAACGAGAAAGATCAGAAAGGGACCCGATCATTACGAAAAATGATGGTGAAATTTGGCAATGCCATTAATGTAATTTTGCTTGACTTATCCCATCAAGATCTGAATAAGATGCGACTCGCAGGAGATGAAATGAACAAAACAAAGGGGAAAATAAATTTCTGGAAGTCCATGTATTGTAAAGCTGTGATCGATGTGAGCTCAAAAATCAACGATAATATCTCAAACAACCGTATCGACCAATCAGAGGTAAATTTTGATCCAGGTGATATATCAGCCTTGTGCAATAAATTGCTATCGTTGTCTGAGGAGTTGCCAAAACATGATGACCGTCCAGGTCTTCTCGTATTTTTTCCTTGCATACCGGGTTTTGGCAAAACACACCTTTGCGAATCGATTTCTGAAAATGAAATGAATGCAATATATGACTCTAGTCCATCGTCACATACATCATTAAGTGGAAAACGCTCGTTAGTCGTCCTTTCCGGTGACAAATTATCCTCTAAAATGAAATTTTGGCCGAATGTTGAGATCGAAAAACTACAGCAACCTTCTTCTATTTTCTTTGCGGATAAAAATGCACCACTTACAATATGGAGCAATGTTGGCAAAATTTGCAGATCTTGCAAAAACATTGCCACACCAATCTTCCCTGATAGTAAAGCCTTTCAAACAACATCATTACATGTGAGATCTTTAAATGACAGAGCTTGCGAAACTGTTGTGTCATATCCATTTTCCCTCCACTACTTGGCTATTTGCATCATGAGAGTTCTGGAGAGGCCTTTCAAAAGCCACCCTGGCAAATTGGATTCATCGTTAGATGATGCATGCATGATCGTTGTGAAATTTTTTGGATTCTACAAAGGATATACATCTGAGCAACTGGCTCGTGAAATGGCTAATTGTATGCTAAAAGTTGGAGCTCAGTTTAACGAAAACCTCATTCAAATACCTTTTTTCAAAAAAAATATAGAAAGTCTACCTTCACATTTGCGAGAAGTTCTTGAAGATGCTTTGAGTCTACAGGTAAGTAGAACATGAAGAAATTATATGTTTGCTTTGTACCACGTACCGTATCAACTAATCATTATCAATGAAACGTAAAAAGTATTATGCAAACATCGGTGAGAGAAGAAAACAAACAAAACAAGAGAAAACAGAATGGAAAGATAGAATAAAAGCAATGGATCGGAACATTCGGGCTACAATAAATGCACACAAGAGATATTTATGCTCTCTTACAGAACCAGTAGAAGTATCAAAAAAATCTTTGATATTACAACTGCAGCAAAATATTAGAAATTTA
>Ga0209092_10000694_pt1 | contig 33608 bp, 22 predicted proteins | sample FraStrMetagenome_FD_187446 | JGI IMG/M metagenome (GOLD analysis project Ga0209092, IMG submission 187446) | Marine eukaryotic phytoplankton communities from Arctic Ocean - Fram Strait ARC3M Metagenome (SPAdes) (version 2) | ecosystem: Environmental > Aquatic > Marine > Oceanic | place: Fram...
TAAACTTTTCTCATGAAAAAGATTGATGATGGAGTGTTCCGTCCATTACAATACTTCGTTCGCAATGGATCCTAGAATCCATTATACGAGGCTATTTATATAAAGATGATCTAACACACATCTTTAAAGAACAAATTAATTTTTAAATATATATAATGGAATGTTTCATCCATTCAAATCCTTTGTTTGCGATGAATGTTCAAATTCATTATAAAACGAAAGCTTTTTGACAATAAGATTGATGATGGACGGATTCGTCCATTACAATCCGTTGTTTGCGATGGATGTTAAAATCCATCATGAGAAGAAAGTTTTTGAAGATGATGTATGTATCTTTAAAAAAACATATTGAGCTTTTCTCATGAAAAAAGAAAAATAGACTGTTTTATCCATTGAAATCCTTCGTTTGCAATGGATGCATGAATCCATAGCAAGAGACTTGTTATTTAAAGACGATCTGACGCACATCTTTAAAAAAACTATTAATTTTGTAAGATCAATAATGGAGAGCTTTATCCATTACAACCTTTTGTTCGTGATGTATGCATGAATCCATTATAAGAGGCTAGTTATTTAAAGATGAGCTAACGTACATCTTAAAAAAACTATCGGTTATAAAGATTGATAATGGAGTGTTTCATCCATTGCAATCCTTTGTTCGTGATGGATGCATGAATCCATTACAAGAGGCTAGTTTAAACATCGATAATGGTGAGCTTTATCCATTACAATCATTCGTTTGCAATGGATTCATGAATCCGTTGCAAGAGGCTAGTTATTTAAAGATGATCTAATGTACATCTTGAAAAAGCCTATTGATTTTTGAAGATCAATAATGGAGAGCTTTTATCCATTACAATCCTTTGCTTGCGATGGATGATGGAATCCATTACAAGAAGCTAGTTATTTAAAGATGATCTAACATACATCTTTACAAAAACTATTGGTGTTTAAAGATTGATAATGGAGTGATTCATCCATTACAATACTCGTTTGCGATGGATGATGGAATCCATTACAAGAGGCTGGTTAATTAAAGATGATCTAATTGACATCTTAGATAAACTACCATGCTCTCATGCCCTTCTAAAAAAATTGCTAATGGACTGAATCATCCATTACAATCCCTTGTTCGTAATGGATGTTGGAATCCATTATTAAAGGCTAGTTATTCGCAGAGGATATAACTATAACGTACATCTTAAAAAACAGCTATTGAGCTCTTCTCTCAAGTATTCTTTGATGATGGACTGCTTCGTCCATTTCAATCATCTGCAATGGAGGTCAAAGTCCATTGCAAGGAGCATCAATGATTAATGATTCGAGTTGTTTGTTTGCTCAAACAGAACTTGATCAAAATGTGGACGCGCCAAGAATGCAGCCGAACGATTCATTTGTTCAAGTAAGTGCTAAGTATGTTTTATACGTTTTGAGAGAACAAAGATCGAAAAAACATATGCTCTTTCTACTATAAATTACACAATACTAAAATAAGTATGTAAACTGATTTCGAACAAGATTCGAAAAAAAATTAAAGTTCGATTTCAAACAGAAAAATAAACCCCCCCTTTTCAAAAAAATTGAATCCCGAAAAAAACAAACAAAAAACCGTACATAGGGAATGATTTCGTCAGAGTATTTGCATTTAAAACGTGCTGTGTATTGTTCGATTAGACCTTGTAAAATAAAATCATACCACAACAACAACATACCAATCAAAGCAGTCAGAAGGATTTACTGCAGTACCTACGGAGGGAATACTTAGGTGTTCTCGCGTGCTGGACGCTACGTTAGTCAATACAATATCCTTCTGCGGGACGTGCAGGAACGTTCGTTTAACACTTTAATAAATATAACATACTGCTACTACTATGCACCAATCTAAGCAGGGATAATAAAATTTTTTTTTTCTTCTTTTCAAATAGAAAAATTTAAGAATACTGACTGTCGCCAGAAATTATTTTGTACGATCGTGATTATGTATTTAAATAAATCTCTACGATGATATGCTAAAAAAGGTTGTCTATTTATTTGGCTGAGTTCCCATTGTAAGTATTTATGACTAGAGGAAAAGAATATATTCTGTCGTGAGAAGGTACGCATTTTCTTTTTTACAGCCATAGTATATAATAATACCCCTGAACATTATTTTATATACATACTTAAGATTATTAATGGAAAGAAAGTAGCACTATCTCAAGGTGATCATATAATTATATCCATAATTGATATGAACATTTTGCGAATATATTTGGCTGAGTTTTCATTTTAATGCAGCTACGGTTATCGATGGAAAGTAAACATCCACAACAAGTCCCGAAGCCTCTACGGCAAAGTATTCAGGAAGCTAGAGATGCATTAAACGAAGGATGGTCCGTGGAACATTATACAAGATACAACGAACTCTGTGCAATGTTATGGGAAAAGAGTTGGAATTCATGTCATGATAGTTTTCAATACCAACTCAATCAAAATCTAGCATTAGCTTCATCACACTCGTCTGGTACACATATTTCGGCACAGACTAAGCAGAATATTTCGTGTATTCTGGATGGAGATGATAATAGCTCCAATTCGAATTGCAACAAAAGTGCTGGAAAATGTGCAACAAAAAGAGAAGAAACAATGGACAAAAAATGGATGAAACGTTACAACGAATTAGCTCGATTTCATAGAGCAAATGGACACTGTAATGTGCCCTATAAATTCAAAGAAAATAAATCTTTGGGTCTATGGGTACAATGTCAGAGAACTAGATATTCAAAAAAATGTATATCGCCGCGCCGGAAAGAAATGCTGAACGACATAGGGTTCAATTGGGTCGTTGGAAAAAAACGAATTACTTGGGGAGAAAGATATGAAGAGCTTGTAATATATTACAACAAGTATGGTCACAGCAACGTTCCATTATCATCAAAAGAATATCACTTACTGGCAGTGTGGGTATGCTGCCAAAGACAAAATTACCGAAAAGAATTGCAAGGAACATCAAATTCTTTAACTAAACAACGTGTCGAGGCTTTAGAAAAAATTGAATTTCAGTGGTCTTTGAACGAAGGATCATGGCATGAACACTATCAGGAATTGAAACTATCTATAGATCAAGATTGCAGTAACAGAGCGCCTAAAAGATGTGAGTTGAGCTCTAAGCTAAGTAGATGGGTTGCAACTCAGCGGAATCAATATTCGAAAGCGCGTCAAGGTCAAACATCGTGTATGTCACAAAGGAGAATAGAAAAACTTGAGGAAATAGGATTTGTCTGGAGAGAGTGTGATGCCTAAAACTAGAATCATCCATAATTAGAAATTATAGTGCAATCTTATGTATAGTAGTTAGGAGTTACTTTTTATTTTGTGTACACCGTAAAAACTTTTTGAACAATTTGAGTCCATCTCAAAGTATTTCTCTAATACCCAGCCTATTCAATCAAGTTTTAGTGTGATTATAAGCAAAATAATGATTTAGAAGGATAGAAAAGCGCATTTTTTTTTAATTGAAAAAAAATGCAATTCCGTTCGAACCACAAACTCGATGGAAAAAAAGATAACTTAATTATCGAATTGTTTGGTTTCATTTCGTCCAAGTGTATGGATCACAATTATTCACTTCACACGGTTAATAATGATATGTACTGATCTATCTTACGTTCTCACCCCCCTTCTCCTCTACCGTAACACAGGCTTAAAGTTACATGTGTCTACAATGTTTTCTTGAATCCATGAAACGAATTTGCGATGACGTCAATATTGCTATCTTCACCAAAGAAATACAAACAAGATGACAGATAGTCGTACAAATGACACAACAACACCATGAAATATCTGATCGACAGTGTCTATTTTCCTCCGGATATACCTGAAACTAAAGTTATCCGTATTTTTTTTGACCTGCTGGGGAAAATGGAAGGTTATTGTGAAATACTAACAGAAGAAATAAAGAACATTGCAGGCAAGGGAATCAAACACTCAACACACCTATAATTGATACTATGGACTCCCAAAATTGAACTAAGTAAAAATATAAAAGCGATGGACAGATTGGACACAAAAACAGACAAACAATGACCAGCGTCTCAAATTAAGGTTAAAGCCCAGTGTTATTTGATTAAGGATTCAAATTCAGTCACTTCAAATCATAATATTTAGAATTTTTTTGAAAGTCATTCTTGTCATTGTCGATGAAGTGTAACACTTCAATTAGAATGAAGATATTCGACAATATCCCTTTCCATCACGAATCTCTTCAAAAAACAAATACGTAATAATTATTTCAAACTCATTTGCTTTTAATTCAAATATTTAATTTATGATGCATAAAATCACATGTTGATCCAGGAAGTGTGCCTATGGGACAAGGATCCCAAGAAGAACATTTTTTCCAAACTGAATTTGAATTTGTTTGCAAACAATCATTTTGGGAAATAGCTGTGACTTTATCTCTTGTGCTTTGCATATTATTATCATCACTCTCCGAATCTGAGGAGGATATCAAGGCTTCCATATCTTCCAAAGATAATTTCTCATTATTTGTTGATTCCAATTTTTGTTTCTTGTCTGAACTTTGTTCAGCTTGTGCAATCTCCAATGCTCGTTTATATGTCTGATAATTCTGCATAGATAATTCTAAGATTGGATTTGGTAATCCATGTCCTGGTCTTCGTTGTGACTGTAGGATGGATTCGAATAAAGAAATGACTTTGAAGATCACTTCATTCTTAGGGTTGTTTTCTTGATCCATATTTTCATGTAGTGCTTCCAAACATATATCACACAGGGAATTCAAAGGTAAGCTATAGAGCTTTCTCAGTTTATCATAGCTTAATATGATAGAGGATTCTTTTGGAGGAGGGAGGTTCTGAAGATAGGAATGACAATTTTCAGACACAAAATAATGAATCCACTCAAGAATCGTTTCATTAGATGGAAGTGCGAGGAGAGAATTCACTAATGTTTGCAGGATTGTAGAAAGAAAATCGGGACATTTATGTTGAAGGGCTTTGATGAGTGGGAGATATTTTAGAATGATTTTAGTGTTGTATGTTTTGGTATAATCCATAAAGGGACTCGTTTGAAGCAGTACACCGGAAGATGTAGAAGAAGGATTTGAGGGATCTCGATTATGAATTATTCCCTTGACAAAATAATCCAAGGCAACATTGATACCTATATCCACTGGTATGGTACTTGTATACTCTTTCGCATATTTAGTAGGAGATTTTTGTTCGGATTCTTCATATAAGTGAATTAATTTCAATGCAGATTCTCTTAAATCATTTCGGGACTGTCGTAATGCACACCAATAACGCTCCCCTAAATATCCAAGGAGAGTTTTTGCCGCCAAATGCAAACAAGATAAAGACGGAAGATTTGAATGACTAGCATCATGTCGTATATCTACAACCCAACGGGGTATTCCAATGCGATCGCATAGGGATGCTACACTGGAGGCTGATTTTTCGGTCATGCTTCTATCTAGGTTTTGATGCATTTGACGATGAGAAGCATCAGAAAGACCATTAATCCCACGTATTATAGCAGCTGAATAGTATAGACGTTGTTCCATGGTTGTAAAATTTCCTTTATCCTTTTTGTGTAGTCCTTCGGCAAGACAAGCAGTGGTCTCGATGGCATGAGGAAGGCGTCCTTGAATTGATTTGCTTCTCCAGATGGAAACTTGATGAAGAGCGTGGTCTATTTGATCATGCAAGGAAGGGTCAGGGAGATGCAGTGTGAGTAGGAGAGATTCTCCAATGATTTCAAATTCATCAACTGATTTCCAAGGTGTAATTTTCATTTTGTTTTGTTGGAATGAAGAACAAATTTTACAAATTTATTAATATTATTCTAAAATAATAATAAATCTATTTTTGATTGAGTGAGGATTAGATGGACAGGAGTTTATTTTTCGTTCCGCAGGGTTTAAAATTAAAGGTTGAGTTTAAGTAAAACTTGATGACGTCAAATTGACAAATCAAGAACTAACTACCTAGAAGATAAATTGCAAATTTCCAAATTCATATGATGATAATTTGTGGTTTCAGCAAAGAAGGCAATACGAAGGGCAGTCTCAACTGCTACCGAAGAATTTCCCTGCCTCTAGGTCAGCAATAAAATCCGAAAGAAAGATGATTTAATAAAACACATCACAAAATACAATCTTCATTCATTTTAATGTAGTGAATTGAATTTACAATCAACTATTACCAAAGTGGCAAAACATTATTTTGGCGCACCATAAACAAAGCTAATTTAAACTATAATTAATAGATTGAAGTAAATTATAGGCTGTAATTGTAAGGTACCGTATAACCAATTGCTAATATTATTATTATTATTATTATTATTATTAAAACATTCTAATGAGTATTTCTGATATTGAGAGATTCATCAACGAAGATGAAATAGCAATTTTATCGAAACTAATAATAACACCAAGAGTGCATTCAACACGATCGTCGTTGAGGAGACAAAGTCAAAATGATGTTAGTGTAAACGAGACAACTACTTCCCTGAATATTCCATTTGAAAGTATCAATGCTGGAGATGTGCTTCTTGGAAGAGGGAAGAGATGTCATTTGCATCCAGGAAATACGTACTTTCGTGAGCTGGTGTCGCGAATGGCATACCATTACAATTATTGCTGTAAATGTCAGAAAACTGTTATTGCTCAAGCTATAGTTGATACAATACATAAGAAAGGTGGCAAGTTCCTAACTCCAACTTCAAAAGCTCAGGAGTTTTGGTCACCAGTTAATGGATTAGCCATAAGAACAAAAGCGAGTCAAGCTTTGAGAGACTCAAGTAACCATTGGTTGTAACAATCATTGTTAAAAAGGTTTCAATATAATCAATGCCTTATAGACTGGTAAGATATTCCACAAAAATTGTAAATACAAGGAGGATATGAATTGGTCTTATTTTCTCTATTTGGTAGAGGAAAGAAGGTTATATTTCTTCAGATAAGAAAATAAAAAACAAATTATTCAGACGGGACTTAGTATTGCGCAATGTTTGCACCTTAACATCTTTTCGAATATCAAAACCCTATCTTCAACATGAAGAAAAGTCGACGTAGACCAGAGGAAGCTAGGAAAGGGTCCATCCGATCTACCAATCCTGAAACGGCCAACGCTCCCAAATAATATATGCTGAGATATTAAAAAGTTTTATTTTCTTCGCTAGATTATTGCAGATTGACTTGCTTCGCTATACTCTTAAACTATCAATTACAAACGACATTAGAACTGTTGAATAGTAAAGGTGCGTCCATGTATAATGAAAAGACCTCCTACTTTACTTCTGTGAGGATAACCTCCCATAGGAGGATACTCAATACACAACAAAGAAAGTTTTCAAGTTCAGCTAGAAGAACGGGTACGACAAAAGTACCACTCTTTTGCGGGTATTAAAGGCATCATTGATGGGGGGATTAATGAGCAAAAGTTAAGAATAGAAAGTAAGGCATTTGAATGCGACTTCCGTAAATTTTATGGTTAAGCTCATTTATTACAAGGTAAGTCTTTCTACACCGTAACCTGGAACAATGAGCGCTCCATCATTGCTGTTGGGACCTGAACTGTATTTCTTATGTATGTTGGAACCGTTCTCGTCATTTGTGCCACTGGAATCTATTCTTTTCCTTTGCAACGAGTCCACAACAACCATTAAGCATGCTTGCAGGTCACAAATATTACGAGAAGCATTCAATTCATTAAATACAACGTTATACAATTGAAAAATGCATGATTTCGAATCATTGAAATTGGAACGGACTAGAATAGATCCATGAACATCCAAAATCGCATTGATCCACTGTATCACATTTTCGATCCCTTGACGAGAATAGTAGTGTTTGTCGCTACTTTTCTTTTTGATGGAGTCACAATCTTTAAATTCTGCTGTTCCATTCAAGGAAACGGAACCATGTTTTTTCATCAGTGACGTTAAAACCCAAATCTCCAAATCGATTTCATCTTCTGACTTAATCTCTTGATGATAGAATGCAGATCGTAGTAAGGCATTATTACATGCGTTATTTTGTTGCACAATAATGAGATCCGAAAAATCTAAAATAAAATTAGATAGGATAATTTTCCCCAAGCGTTTCATAGAGCGAAATGCAATTCTTTTATTTTCTTTTGATTCGTCATCCTTCATATCATGCTCTTTGTTCAATTCAAGGAGTTTTATATGAAATTCCACCCATTCCTTCACAGCATTATCTATGTTACTGTTTCTCTGCACAAAAGTTTTTTTCGTTTCCTCCTCTCTCATACAAAAAGAATAAAATCCAATGATTTGTTCTATTGAAGGTTTGAGAAGGAGATATCTCCAAGCATCAACGCGAAGTACTTCTGTCACAGCTCCTCCCGTTCGAGATGGACCACAAGAAAGTAATTTGTACAACACCACTAACGAAGTAATGTCCTCAACGTTTGAATCTACATGATCAAAAATGGATTTGCAAGCTACATTGGAATCAAGATCGATAAGGTACAATAGTGTGCGTATAATGGGATCATACTCGTCTGTCAGCTCATTTTTAACGCATGACTCCAAAATATCAATGCACAACTGGCATATTTTTTCGATATAAGATGGAGGTAATGCATCGGAAACAGATTCTTTTACGGGCGTGCATATTTCTTGGATGCTTTTGGTAAAGATTTCTTCAAAAGCTAGTGGGTTTTCGGCACGGTTTAATTCATGAATGTAATTTAATATAGCAGTCTCCATCGTTACATGATGTTCGATTTCTTCGTCAGGGATGCATACTGTCGGAGGAATTGATCCTTTTTTCAAGGACCAAGTTGAAAAAGAGGATGCCATTAAATTAGCTAAATTTGGTTCAATATTTTGAGTTGCACGATTCTTTTTGGAAACAGGTTCCTCCAAATGAGATGAAGAAAGTTTTATTGAGGAAGCAACAATCTTATCCTTGGTATAGATAAATAATTGATTCAATGATTGGTCGGAAACCATGCCCAAAATTGCGTTGTTCAATAAAGGAAGATCATTAGATGTTGTATTTGACAAAAGAATACCATCCCGAGAAACATCTATCAATGATATTTCGGAAAAAAAGTCAGATGAAATCGTCTTCCATAGAAAAGCCACGATATTGGGAGTAAGAGCGCAAAATTTCAAAGCACTTAATGTGTGTAGGGTTTGTTGGTCGGGTAGTAAAACAAAAGGACGGTTGGGTTTCAATCCAATTTGATCTATCTGAGACGAATCAATTTGGCAATAACAACAGAACCAGTACTTTTTTGTTTCTTGATTTTTTTTATCCAGAGATTCGTTTCGAGAGGATGATTGAAAAACGAATACAAATGCATCATGAGATAGAGAACAAACTTGAATAGATGACATATCCACTTGGTTCATGATATGATTACGGAAGTTTAGTACTTTCTGAGCTTCTGAGTGAATTGCAAGATGTTCATCATTTGTAGAAAATGAAACATGTCGCACGAGTATATGCTCACAATTAGAATCCATATCCATCCAAACAGATGTTACAGTATACATTACGTTGGATTCTTTGTTAGAATGGGTCATCCCTGTCCATAAATGCTGCAAAGTTTCTTTTTGAACCAAAAGTGTACCATCTTTTAATTCTTGCTTCTTCTTACTGGATTTTTTTTTAAATAGTGAGCTGGGAGCTTCAACAAGTTCATGAAGATCACCTGCTTTGTTAAGAACAATGATTCTGGCATCGTTGGTACATCCTACTACGATACTAGAAGATTGTAGTGAAAGATTTTTGTCCGGAGAAGATCCAATAGGATCATAAAGCTGAAGAGATTGGAGGTGAGAGGATGAGACTTTGGGCAACGGAATTGTCTTGAATATTTGTTCAGGTACATTCTTCTTTTCATCGTTGCTGTAGATTTGAATTGACGTATTTTTATTTGTTGCTGTATATAACCGTCCTTCTCTTGAATCATAAATACAAGGAATCTCTTTCAGACTGGATGTAGTTTTTCCCTTCGTTGGAAGAAAAGCATGGGTAACACCTGGACGAGAAGACACCGTCCATTGCTTTTTCATTTCTGTAGGCGATTGATTATTTGGACACGAAAAACAAGAAATCGAATGTGGCGAAGTCAGTACAATAGCAGAAGACTTTTTCTGGTAAATATGGTTTCGTTTCCGCTTTTGAACACTGCTGCTTTTGCTCTTAGGATTAGATGTAACAATTGAAGAAGAAGATGCAACGATCGACACTCCGGTTTTGCCCTTCTTACTTGAACTAGAGGCATTAAGGGTAGTGCTCCATGGTGAGAGTTGTACTAACATAATACCTATACCTTATTGATGGGGTTTACTACTTCAATTATCTTTTCAAATACTAAAATAAAGATGCCCAAAAAATGTTCTGTCGAAATTATTTTTTTGGTTGGCTGTCTGCAGTAATAGTAGGTTTAATAGAGTTCAAGAAACTGTTCAATAAATGCTGTTAGTTAGTATGGTAGCTAACAAACTGATGGTACCATACTGTAAGTCTGTAAATCATCATTAAGAAAAAGTACGTGTGTTCTTTCTACGTAGAGGGACTTTTAAGCCAATAGATTTCTATATAAATCGATATGGGCTTTGGAAGTACTATACCCTATCCCCTTCGAGTGAAAGCAGGGCTCCCGAGGGCGGAAATAATTTATGGTCGGTCTGTACCTTTTGTATTTTCATACCAGCAGTGTATCAAGATTTTTCAAGTTTAACTCACATTAGATGGTTGGGGGCTCGATGCTTACAAACTTTAAAATAAATTTGTCAGTGAACATACATAAACCATGTATATTTGTCTTGATGATAGTTCGTGATGGAAAGCTATATCAATTTCTATCATCGATTTTCTTTATTCACAAAGTAAGAGTGTCCCATCGTTTCAATTTTATGTCAAATTCAACTTATGACCAAAACATTTGCTACTATTTTTGTTCATGTTGCTCTATAATTCATTTAGCGAATTCTGTTTTGTTATCAGATACGATTCCTTTCAAAGAAAATTTGCTTTGGGTAACTTCCTCATTGATTGCTTTCAATGTCGTCTTAAACTTACTTTTTACCTTCAAAGGTGGAATAAGCCTCTTCTCCGTTCGTCAAACATTGAATTTTCCTAAGTAATTATTTGTACACAAAAATCGTTCCTTGGTGATTTGTGACATTTCCATCCATCCCCAAGCCTATCTCTACAAAAATTAAACACTTTAAAGCAATTAGCTAGAGCTAGGACAATTAGCAAATTTTCTTTAAGCCTGCTGTTGCATATCCCAAAATATCACACTCTTGAGTGACCAAATATGTTATGTTCTGCAGTATTGAGAAAATTCATCAGATAACTTCAACACATGGACAGGGCATCATCGTACAAGTTCTGCACATAATTTTTTTTCTTTAGATCCCACGTCAACTATTCCAGAGAAACAATCAATTTCGAAATATCTAAGTAAAACCTCTCTTTGACGTGGCTGACACCATAACCGTCCTGACGACAGTATAACTGTTCTGACGACAGTATGAAACCAACTGTCAACGATCATCAATTTGCTTCCTCTTAGTTTTGCTAATATTCGATCCTACTTAGGAATATAACAGTCAATTCTCTATTGAACTTCTTTGCAGTATGTACGTGAAAAGGATATTCATCTGTTCGGGATGGGAAACATATGACGATAGATCAAGAAGAAATACATCATTTGTACAAAATACACGAGTTTTATATGTATTTCCATAATCGAAATTATTAATTAGATAAGAAATATGTTATTTATTTAAGAAGCATCTTGTTCAGCCATATCTCACAATTTAAAGTTCTACAGACAAGCAATAGACCGATCGTACTGAACCGTACAAATCGGGACTGTCTTCGTCTTCAACTACCGCATCGTAAAAATACAATTACCCGATGCATCGTAATATTGATTTTGTTTCGTTCAAAACATCTGTTCGAAAAAAATGTGATTTTCGAGATTTTCTTTTTGACAACAAACAGAAGGATACACAACTGACACCATCTGCTCTATTACGAGATTTATTAATAATTATTGCGTGTTGAATGAAAATATTTGGGCTATTCACACCATTGTGTTGCTTAAATGTGAGAAAGTGACCTCTTAAATGCTTAAACAGATTTATCATGAAAACATATTTTTAGTAACTTAATAGGCTACAATAATATGACGTATGCATTTGAAGCTGCAGAAACATTGCTAGGATAGGTCTAATTTATTTTATCATTTAGACATACCTACAGTACGAATAAGATGTGCATTTCGATGTTGAAGAGCAATGATTATGTATATAAATGAACGTAGATGTTTTACGTACGTATGTAGGATGGAACGATTTTTGCTACTGTTGACTCAAAACATCATCTTAGATAGTACTCAGATTTTATTGAAGATAGAATCTGGGACAAGTTCATACGAATTTCCACCCGTTTTTGATTGCTTCATCTGAGAAATGATAAACAAAAAAAAGTCTTATCCTTTAAAAGACGATTTCAGTAAAAGTAGAATCTTGGAAGTTGATGGCGGAAATCTGATCATTACACCATCCTCAAGCGCTTCATCTTTAGTATCATCTGTGTCAATGAAGAATAAGAATGATCAAAGTTTGTCATCTTTAAAGAACAAAAAAAATATTATTTGTAAGAATAATACAAATAATTCTTCGACACAAGCACTAGAAATGACAGATCAGGTAGTTTTCAATGCGACTATATGTCCCACCTCGAATGAAGGTTTTGTGCAACCATCTATGGTAATGCATACAAATTCACTAATGCGTTCGTCCAAAATTGGTTCCACAGTTTTAGCCGTGCCCTCAAGACAAATTCAATTCAACAATGCAAGTAATAGTGTTGTTAAGTTAAACAAGAAGACTTTGGGACCACATGCTCAGCTTTCACAAAATTATCCTCAAGATATGCTATTGATGAATAGGTCACCCATTCATGAAAAGTCAAAGGTAGACATTCAATCAGAAATCAAATTAAACCCAACTACAAAAACTTCTATTCTCAAAGCTACGAATTCATCACTAAAACCCAACATGAATTCTTCTCAAGGATCTGTGGGTTCTACATTTGATTCAGGTGCTAAATCACATCCCAAATATTCTATAGCTGGTCACCTTGCTCAAACCATCCTGTCATCGCCTCAAATTTTAAGTGTCAATTCTGCGAATAGTAATATTCCCAACCCCCCTCCCATGAAGATCATGAGCCCAACTATTCGAAGTGTGAATTCATTATCTAATCCTGTGCAATCCAAAACAAGTAAAACATCTGTAATGTTCGCACCAATAGCTTTACCTAATTTAACAGCCAGTCATTCGACACGGACCTATAATAGACGGAGGTCCAATTCTGATTCGTTTACTGCAATCAAATCGCACAAACGTGCCTTGACAAGCTCTAAGTCAAACGTTCTTTCCACTTCCGGACATCACACTGTCGGAAGTGCGAATATTGTGCCACTACGTAGAGGGAAGTGGACCGTGGAAGAAGAGGAATACGTTGCAAGGGTCATAAGAGATTTCAATTCGGGATATTTGAATGCTCCTGCTGGAACAACTCTTAGAACCTATCTTTCTGAGAAACTTCATTGTGATCCAATGCGAATTACAAAAAAATTTACAGGGGATGCATGCATAGGAAAAAGAGTTTTTCATCCTGCACTTAGATGTGCAAATAATGCAGATGAAATTGATAAATCGCAGGTGAGTCTTATTATATCATTCTAGATGAGAAGTAAGAGACAATTGTTCTAAAACTTAGCCTTTTTTATTTTTATTTTGCAGAATGAATTAGCAGCTTTGGAAAATAGATGGAGAAGACGACTTGAGATGCAACAACGTGAAGTATCGAAAAAATCAATACCTTCCATTCCAGTCCCCATTCACCATCACAATCGCTTACCACCAGCTCAAATCTCTGCCTTTTCTCATTTCTTAGCCCCTTCAAGACAAAGTGTCGTACATGAAAATAACTTTACGAATACATTAATTCCTGTGACAGCTCCTCAGGGACAATCAGAATTAACTCAAACTGCTCTTTGGCTTGATCGGTCCAACACGATATTGTCAAGTAATTCTACAAGTGTAAATGTAAATAGGGAAATTAAAGAAGTAGAAAAACTTATTAATGAAGTTCCTAATAAGAACACTTTGGCCGCAATTCCAGGACTAATTCACGGTCGAAACCCAAACGATGGGATGTCCATTAATGGCAGTATCAACAATATTATACCATCAAGATTACCGATTTCGTATTCAAATGAAATGAAACAAATCCCAGTATCTCATGCCACTCATATCGTAGGTAGCACTGGCTTCAAGACAAAGCCACAAGACTCTATGCATCAACACTTCAGTGCTCCTCTTCCAATGTATGAACAGCATGATTCACATCAACACAACAGTAAAAAACAGAAAAGATCATTGTCTGTAGATAGCGTTCCATCCATAACCATATATTCAGGCTCCTCTTCAAACAAAACCTCTGGTCCTGATACTTCTACATCGGGAGAAGAAGACGCAGAAACGTTAGTTAGATTTTTCAACAGTGTTCGACAAGAGAGTTATAACGCGTCTACTCATTTACAAAACGAGAATCGTGTGACATGAAAAAACAAATACTTGTTTTGGACATAACTCACAAATATGAAAACCCAAATGCGTATGCAGCTCATTATGAGTGCTGCTAAGGATATAATGATAAATTCTAACAAAAGAGTGTGAAAAGGCAAAATCATTAATGAAGAGTACAAGAATTCAAAGATAATATTTTATAATAATGATAAAAATCCTTCAGTTCAAGGTTAGGTCCATAAGTGTCATATATGTATTCAATTAAAGAAAGATGAGTGATTTACAGGTGTGGTTATTCAGATTCAACGCGAGCTTTCCAGACTTGTTTGCCTATGTTATACTTCTTAAGCTTAAAGAAATATTTTAAAAAGTGCAAAAAGTAATGGCATTTGCACTGTATTAGAACTTTAGTTCACTTTAAGAGATTTCTACCGTTTTATACCGATATTTTCTGATAAAATTTTCATTGTCACAAAACGAAGCTATTATCGTTCTAGAACCTGCCTGGGTTTGGGTTGCTTTTATCTCTGGAGAGTATTACAAACTTCAAAAAATGTTCAGTATTATCTATCTTTGACGCTCCTAGATTTTGCTTCAACCAACTTTAGTACTTGAATAAAGTATTTTAGTGAGATGCAAGGAAAATATTTAGTCCTCTATTATCTTTTTCTTATTGAGTTTCACAATTTTTTTTGATTGAGTTCCACTTCAAAGAAACCAATGGTGATAAATAATCGCTTTTATACACGAGTATGAATTATCAAACAACATATCCGGCAAATTCCCTTGAATAGCAATGATTACCTTTCTCGTTTTTTTGTATTCATCTTTTAGTTCAAGAACAATTTACCAACGATAATGCAAAGAAATTCTCAACATGTTTTAGCTTACACTGTTTTAAAATTATACTTTGCTTTCTCTAATCGTTGAAGTGCTTCTTTATTTGCAAAAATGTCTCTGCGTAATACGATAGATATTGTGATGGTAAGGATATTTGTCAGCAGTGGAAGCCATGGATTGGGTGTATCGTGGAAAACCCGCATCTGCTTATAGTAGGGTATCAAATTCAAGAAAAAAGGTGGCAGAACAACAAGCAGCAACCCAATCCATTGAAGCTTCTTTTCTTTTTCGATACTTTCTGTTGTTATTAGGACATCTTCGCAGAAATTGAAAGATATTTTCCCTTTCACGATAAAGGAAGCCAGAAAATGCAGGAGAATAGAATGGAAATATGTTGAAAGAATTACAAAATCTTCACTTAATCGTATCACGAAAAGTACTAGAATTTGAGATAAGGACAGAAGTTCACTAGATCGGCTCGAACTTTCATGACTTTTTTTTCCATCTTGACTTTCAAGGGACCAAAAAAACGGAAGCCAACTAACTAGAAACGCAAGGAAACAAAGGAAAGAAACCCCTTTCTGAACATAAATTGCGTGTTGTATGTGTTCTTGCCTGAAATTCTCTACAAGTTTATGCTGCAATGAATTATCTATAGGTTCAGTGGTCGACCTTGATGCTTTTGAAGTTGAATTCAATTCATTGGAGATTTTAGACCTCTGATGCAAAGTTGACATTGTGAAAGAGTATTGCTGTGAAATTTTAAATCACAACATTCACAATAATAATTAAAAAAAAAAAAAAAAAAAAAAAAAAAAAAAAAAAAAAAAAAAAAAAAAAATAATAATAATAAAGTCTATAAAAACAAAACAAAATTGATTGCCAATGTACAGTTTGTTTCTACCTCCATAGAATAGGTGCATACGAAAAAAATCTGTTTTTCAATTTTCTCTCTGCATGTAAAGTCATCATTGGTCAACTTTCCAGATTCAATGATGACTCTATGAAGATTCCTGACCTTTATTCTTATGTATCTCCTTCTAATTTTCTTCTGGGAACTCAGAGCTTCTGGAACATAAAAGATGAAATCTGCTGCAGCATTTCCCGTGCTTGACAAATGCTCAATCCAAAAATACGAGTTAAACCCTTGACGTGGATTGAATGAGTGACGTCATAGTCTCTTTACAACCTGCTGCTGTGTGAAATAAAAAAAATAATGAATAACTTTTTAGACGAAGGCATATGATAACAACATTAATCACTACTGCAAAGACGACGTTAGATGCAAACGTTTAGAAACCTGAATAATGAATAGATCAATGGTCCAATGCAATCAAAAATCTCGCTTCTTTTGTTTATCCATCTTATTCATAGTATCTCCAATCTCATGTTTTCATTCAACATACCCTTCATTCCAAACTCGACGCAATGTCCTTAGACATAACATTGACTCTCTCAATGAAAAAGCACACAGGAAAGCTACAACTTTCTCTAATTCAAGACTCTTCAGCAGCGACCCAAGTAGTGAAAACGTTGACATGATGCGTCAACTTTTAGAAGCTTCTTGGAATGTGGATTCCATGGGAATTGTTCCATCTACACCTGAAAGTGCAGCAGAGGCAGCTGGTAAGTTTTCAAATGGTAATATTGAGACACAGGTCTATGTTTATACTATTAAAATAATGGCGAGCTGAATTATATTGCACTGATCATTTCCACCCATTCATCAATAAATTATTGTTGTAAAACAATCATAATTACACGCCAAAACACAGCTACTGCAATAGAAAATGCTCGTGACAACAATAACATGAATATGCTCCTTATTGATTTACTCTTACCAACATATGACATTACAGAAGGAGAAAACTTATATGATGAAGTTCTCGCAGCTGAGTTTTGCATCTCCTTGGCAAATGCAATCAAACAGGAATCGGATATTGGGAAAACCGCTGTTTTAGTAAAGAATGGAAAATCTTTGAGAACCGTCGATAGAGTATTAAACATGAAAGAACAGCGTATGCTAGAAGAAGAAGAAGAAGAAGAAGAGTACGAGGAAGATTTTGAAGATACAGAAATTCAAGATTTGGATGGGATTGGGGCCAGTACTGAGATTGATGAGTTTAATGATTTTGAAGATATTGGTTCCATATCTTCTTTCAGTGATGATTTTAGTTCAAATGAGAACTCTGAATTCGATGGAAAAGCTGATGATTCAAATCAATCTAAAGCTGATACAGAGGAATTTAGTGATTTTAATGATCTAGGTTCTATTTCTTCATTTCCAAACGATTTTCCTAGTGAAAATATTTCTTCCAAAATGAATACAGAATTTGACACAGGATCTACTGACGACGTTGATTCCTTTCGACAGCAACTCATGTCGTCTTGGAATGAAGATGAATCAGTTGCTGATGAGAGTCCGGACATGACTGCTTCTTCTAATGAAGAAAAATCACCAGAAGTTGAAAATCCGAGAAAGAAGAAAAAGACAAGAAAAAAAAAGAAAATTAAATCTATTGAATCTTTGCCAAAATGTTACCGTCTTGGAAGTCTTTTGGGGGATAAACTTATTTCTTCAGGACCTGACATGTTTGATAATGTGGTGGAAGCTGTTGATGAAAATGCAGTTCCATCACAAAATAAAAATGACGAAGATACTCTCATTATTTTGTCCTCGGCCTCACAAGAGGAAATGATTGCAATACGGCGATTGATTGCCAAATTTAAATCTACAAAAACATTTATTTTTGTCAATTGTAAATTGAATCCGTTACCAAGGGAAATGATTCGAGCTACAACTGTTTATAGCATTTTACCGCTTATCGCAAAACCAATTGTTTCGGAAGCAAACATACTGGCAAAGGATCAAGATCCATCTTCACAATCTGAACCAACAAAAGTTGTCTTAATGAGGCGATTTCCTCGTGATTGGGAACTCTTTGTAGACATTGATGGATCTGGGTTTGAAATGGTTGATAGTGTCCCCGCAAGCGCTGTTGGTGCAAAAGGACCATCCATGGAATGGATCAGTTCATGTGTGAAAAACTTCATGAAGCTTAAATTTGATGGACGATAACTTATCACAAAAAAATAATTTAAAAAGCCCAATTTGTTAATTTTACAATTGAGTAAGTAGCGTTTTCATATTTGTCTTCTTGAAGAGATGAGAAAATGTCACAACCGGAAAAATAAGCCAAAATTCTGAGAAATTGACAGAATACAGCTTGTGTGACATCGTAAAGGTTTACATCAACATGTATTGAAGTATGTTTCTCCAGAATTACATTGGATACCTAGGTATCATTACTGCTAACAAATAAGTATATGTTCTACATTATTCAGGCACATTTGTGAGAAAAGTTCCGAAAAAGTGTCTTTAAAGGATCTGTATGATGGTAGATGAAAATAGCATATGTAAGATCTATTAAGATTCGTTTTGGATGGCCTAAATGAGAACCTTTAAAAAGCTAAGATACCGAATTAGTTTGTACATATGTGCAAGTCCTACGTGAAATGAAAGAAAAGTTCAATCGGGAAATTTGGGATTGACGCATTCGAATACTATTTCGTTGAATGATATTTATTACGCCTTCAGGTTCACAACACAGAACCAAAGCTTTTACGTAAGTGAAAACGTATGAAGAACAATTTTGCCAGTAGATGAGATGAAGTATCAAGAAGAAATCAAAGCCATTCATGTGTACTCTCGTACCAATATATATACAATGCAAATATTTGCGAACGGAAATGCAAATAAATTATTGAGGCGCTTACAAATTCGCATTTTCAAGCATTTACACAGCTCAAAATTAAAGGACTCTTCTTTTGTTTCAATCAAAGCAAATACAACTCGGATCATTTTCTGATTGGTTCAAAGGTGAAATATTCAACTTTTCTTCGAAGCTTTCAAATTTATCGAACGTCATCAATATTGTGGAAAAGATCATTTTTATCAACTAAACTTCAATTGACATGAGTAACACTAACTATTATGATAAAGGGTGCATTGAACCCATGAAGGAAACTGCAGTAACGATGAAGAAAATGGAAATGCGTGCAAAACTAACTTCTGATTCTCATCGCTTAGTTTTGGTTTTAGTGGGTCTTCCTGGACGAGGAAAATCTTTCATTGCACGTAAACTTTATTCCTATTTTCTCTGGGTTGGTAGTTCTTGCAGAGTGTTTAACGTGGGAAAATATCGACGGGCCGCAGTAAACTCAGTAAACAACAACAATGAAAGTACTCCTGCTTGCGATGCTAATTTTTTTGATTCCACTAATGAATCCGCTGCCAAAATAAGACATCAGTGTGCAGCATTGGCAATGGAAGATATGATAAAATGGTTAGACGATGATGACCACGATCAGACACAATCATCGGAATGTTCGCAACAACCTGAATTAGTTGCTGAGAATGGAACTGAGATAAGTAATGTGGAAGCTCTAAAACGAAGAAAAGTAGTGCGTAGATCTTCCTCGACCTCCTCAGAATCTTTTGCGAGTCGTTTCACACCACTGACTGATCGAGTATCTATTTTTGATGCCACAAATTCCACAGTAGCACGAAGAAAGTGGATCGTGAATACACTCACAAATCATGCAGCAGAAAGCGGGAAACCGATAGGAATCGTATTTGTAGAAAGTATTTGCGATGATGAAGAATTACTGGAAGAAAACTTTAAGTACAAGGTTATGAACAGTCCCGACTTTGACGGTTTATCTTTAGAAGATGGGATCGCAGATTTACGAAATCGAGTGAAGAAGTACGAAGAAACATACGAAACTATCACGGATGATTCCTGTAGTTATATCAAAATTTTTAATTTATCAAGCAAGCTTATGGCGAATCAAATCTATGGGAGAATGAGCAAACTTGTTGTGCCTGCTCTAATGGCTTGGAACATTGGAACAAGACCTATTTTTATTTGCAGAGCTGGCGAGACAAGTGATGATTCAAAAGATGGAGAAGGTAGACGAACAAGAAGAAATAAAAAGGGAGATAGTATTGGATCAGATGGAAAGAAATTCAGAGATGTATTATACGCATACACAGACCAAACTGGTAAAAAATATATGAACGAAAGATCACATGCTTATTCCCGTTCTTTGCGTACAGGTACAAGTATCAATGGCGGTGTGTCTATGGAAGATTCTTTCATAGAACATGAAGGACAGGAATTTCCTCCATGTAAAATTATGACATCTACAATGCCCAGAGCATGGCAAACAGTTCTTTGGGAAGAATCTCCAAACGTGAATTTTGACGTCGTAAGTAATTTGAATCCTTTAGATAAAGGAGACTTTTCAGGACTCGAGTTACCAGAAATCAAGGAAAGAGATCCAGATTGGTATGCTAAACTTGAATCTGATCCATACAATACAAGGTGGGTTAAGTAAAGTGACATCACTTGCGATTCGCTTTTGTCCTAAATTTGACTTATCTAATCATTTATTTTTTCTTATTTCAATAGGTTCCCAGGCGGTGAATGCTATCGAGATGTAGTGAAACGTTTGGAGTCTTGCGTAATTGACATGGAACAATCGGTAGTTCCTGTATTAGTTGTAAGCCATGTATCAGTTATACAAGTATTGTTGGCATACTTTAGAGGAACACCGGTAGATGAATGCACAAAAATTACCGTCCCGTTACACACTGTTATTAAGTTGAGACCTGTAAAAGGTGGTAGTTGGCTTGAAGAACATGAACAACTTTCTCATGTTGATGACAGTGGAAAAGTTCATAGTATCAAGCTCCCAGTTACAGAAGACAACTCAGCACCAATATGGGACGATCATGAAAAATTTTGTTCAAACTAGATACATATTTTTTTGCACTTTATTTTCATGATGCTCGATTGAATAAAATTTACAACTATCAATTATTATTACTTTTTGATACATCTCTTTATCACTTTTAGCTGCTTTCATAAGCCACTGCTACCTCTTTCTTTTTCTTAATTTCATTTTCACTCAATGTACCATATTTTTTATTTAAGGCCAAAAATAAGTCATCTTTTTCTACTTTTTGGAAGTCAATCAAGTACTCATGTCTATACCAAAGGACTATTTCAATATATGCATTCTTTTTTAATGCAAGATCTAATGCTTGCTTCCATTTGAAAAGTCGTATATAAACTTTGATAGCAGAATAAATCAATGGTGGTTTGGCGTTCAACAAGATAGATATTGCCTCATCAGGACACTTCCTGTATAAGAACATTTCTGCATTTCGTCTCTGTGTATTCGAAGCAATTTTTAATATCATTACATTTATTTTCTACGGTGAGAGAATCAAATGGCATAAACATCGGGACTTACCTCTTCCTTCTTGATTTGCATGATATGCTGAATAAAACGTAACTTATCGACTTTCTTAATAGCCCTCAAAGCTGTCTCTGCCGTTTCAAGCTCATTACATTCTATTGCTAGACCAGCAAGCATTGTCCATACTTTGTTATCTTTCGCAAATCTACAAACTCTTTGTGCTTCTTTCCAATTCAAAGATACTGCTAAATTGTAAACAACAGTAGAATAAGGAGAAATATACATATCTACATCTGATCCATCTTCTGAATTCACAGTAACAGTGTTTCCACAAAAACACGAAATAGTAGCAGACTTATCGAAACTCATCTCCTTCAATTCACATGCAAGTTGGAGGAGATCCTTATCTATGTAAGGAGCGTTTGGATAATACCAAGTTATAAGGCTGGACTCCTGAATTGCAGTCAAAATATTACTTGCATTACTCCAAGCTACATCATTAATATTATTGCTCATTTTTTGAGGACTCTGAGTGTTTTTGCCACTTGAAACAGAAAAGGAGGTTAAAAGAATAGGATGAATAAATAGATCACTATTTTCATCAATAAAAACAATACGTCGTTCACTTTGAGACGTTCCACACTGAGAAAGAGCAATTTTCCGAATATTAATCACATGATTAATTTCACTATTATTTGATTCACCAATCCGTTTTCCTGTGGAAGATTCATACAATCGAATCACCTATGAACAAAACGTACCAAAGTATTTGAAGAGGATGATACCATCAGTTGTACAGATGAATTTACAATTTTAGAATCAATTGAACTTAATTTGAACTTACCCTTTTATCAGAGTGGTCAATAAAAGCAATTGTATCTTTGGATAATGCCATGGTACTTTCTGTGATAAAATCATGTTGCAACCCTTGAAATCGAGGAGAACTGACTTTTTTGCCCTCAAAATTATAAATCGTCACTTCATTTTTTTGGCTCACGAGAGCAAAAGCTTCGACAGATGCAATAAGCTTTTGAATCAGAAACTTGGAATCAAAGGTTATAGAATTTTCTAGATTTGAGAGCTCGAAAATGTGACACTCCTTTGATGTACACACAATCATATGGTTTGGACATAATCCAAAATCTATAATTTGACTTACAGATTTACAGAAGCAAAAATGAAATTAATAATGCAAAGCTACAGTGAATGAAAATTTTATAGGCATCGCAGCCATGAACTAACCTTTGAAACTCAGCTTCTTCCGCCACCTTCTTGGATTCAGTGAATTGTGCTACTGATACTCTGAATGGATCTTCAATAGTCGCAGATGTAGATCCATATTTGATTGTGAAATCAACTAGATTAGCAATTAAAACACTCTCATTGCTACACGTTCCCATAACTTTTGAGCCGTATCTATCCCACTTCAAGTCTAAGATAGTACCGTGATTAGTAGATTCACGGTGGTGTTCCCAACCCTTTTGATCACATAATAATATCGAATGAAATGCTCCAATAACAAAAACATCACCTTGTGGTCTCCAAGCGAGAGAAGTGATTACTTGATGATAGGGATACGATTCAAATAAAGGAGCACCAATTGAACTAAAGATTCTATAACAGCAGTCTTCACCAGCGCTCACTATGAGTTGATTTAATTTGTTCCAGTCAACCGCCAGAATAATCCCATTTTTACTCGGTTGTCCCACCCACTTGATAGCTTTATTTCTGTTTTGTGCATGAAGAATACTTAGAAAATATCCATGTGCAATAACTAATGATTCATTATCTTCACCCCCCCACGCAAGACAATGTATAGGCTGAGGAAAAGAAGCGAGATTGGTCCTTAAATTTCCAGATTTAGACCACAATTTCACCTGTCCGTCTTCACCTGAAGTGGCAAGAGACAACCCATCTGCATTCATACGTAAGCATATCGCAGCCCCATCATGAGCTTTGATTTTTTTCTCAACAATAATTTCGTTTAAGGTATTGCTTTTTCTGAGAAATTGTAGTGACCCATCGGAACAAGAAGCTACTAGGTGTTCTGTATTTTCACCCTTCGTTGTTGACAGGTATTCCAATGACAATATATGATTTTGGATTGAAACAGTTCCTGATTTTTTGAATCCGTCACTTAAGTCATAGGTGACTATAGTTTTATTATCTAGAGCTACAAAGAGAGATGAGTTAGCTGAATTGTAACAAAGGGAGGATCCGATCTCATTACCTAGACAAAGGCCCAATTTTAAAATCCAATTATATATCAATGTAGAAGAGAGTCATTTGATTAGTTATATGTGGTAATTTGACACATTCGTTTTTTGTAAATAAATGTGGATTTATGCACTCACCATTTTCATGGTCTTTGATAAGGTTAAGCTTCATAACTTTATACTATCTTGATATATCTCAGCTATGTTAATGTTATGATTTTCGAATTTTAAGTTTCCATAATTTTCATGTCAAGCTACATGAAGTAGTACTACAACAAAGTAAATCCTCGAGTTTCAAAAAGTGTTTCTTTTTATTTCTGCCGCCTACTCTTTCTAAACTAATAAGTTTGAGAAAGATAATTTACGATGAGTCCATTTTAGAAACGGCGGCATTGGCAAACGAGAATTAAAAAGTGGATGAGCCTTGGAAAAGGATTTATGCATTTTTGTGCTTATGAATAGAAAATGCAGTATTTGAGTCGAGAATGAAGCGCTACTGCAGACTTTCAACAAAGACAAATATTTTCACGATTTAAAAAGTGAGCTTTTCATAATTGCCAATAATGTGAAGAAAAAAACCATCTTCACCAAACACAATCTTCATCTAAAGATTACTAACAAACTGCTGTAGAGCTTTGATGTCTTTCTTCACTCTCATTGAGTCGTACGTAAATATGGTCTAATGAATGGTAAGTGCGTTGAAAATCAACTTCAACAATTGATATGTACGAGCATTACCGTTCTTTCAACCAATACGTACTTGGATTCAGTAAGTTTCATCAAGAAAAGAAATCTTCATGAATTGCGCTTACACTCGGAAGTCTATATAGGAAAGTTCTGTTTTATGAGAATAGAAACTGCATCATTATGTATTAACTATTATTATTATTATTATTATTATTATCAGCAACTTGGATCAAACAGCTGAAACGATTTGTTACAACAACAGAAATTTGATTGTAGAATTTTATAATCAGCAAAGATCAACAAACATGAAAGTATTCGCATCTGCATTAACACTTTTTCTACTCGGAAACCCACTAGCCCAGGGAGCCTTTGTGGCACAACCCAAAAGCACTCCTCTCACAAAATCTGCCACTCAACTAAATGTTCTTAAGTCTGGTAGTAAGGGTACAGGAGAAGGATGGCTCAGTAAACCCGCCGCACCTGTGAATTCAGAAGCCTCTGCTAAGTTAACATTAAAAGAATCATTGAAAGGGGCAGAGTTTCAAAAACGCATTTCTCTTTTAGGATCTACTGGAAGTATCGGAACACAAACATTGGACATTGTAGATGCATGTCCAGAAAATTTCGTCGTGGATGCTTTGTCGGCTGGTAATAACGCGGAACTCATGTGTGAGCAAGTATTGAAATATAAGCCTAAAGTTGCCACGTTGGCTACTGAGGCAGCTGCAAATGAATTAAAAGATCGATTGGGTGCAGCTGGATGTTCCAATATGCCTGAAATCATGTTTGGAGAAGAAGGAATTGTTGCCGCTGCTTCTGTTGACACAGCTGATACTGTTGTTACCGGAATTGTAGGAGCAGCTGGATTGTTACCCACAATTGAAGCGATTAAATTGGGAAAAGATATTGCTTTGGCGAATAAGGAGACTTTGATTAGTGGAGGACCAGTTATTTTACCACTTGTAGAAAAACATGGCATTAATATGCTTCCAGCTGATTCTGAGCACAGCGCTATTTTTCAATGTTTGCAAGGAGTTCCTGAGAGCGGTTTGAGAAGAGTTATTTTGACTGCTAGTGGAGGTGCTTTCCGTGATTTTTCCAAAGATGAACTCTTCAAAATGTGTCAAGAAGATTCTAGGGCTGTTCAAGCAAAAGCAACAACACATCCGAATTGGGACATGGGAGCTAAAATCACCCTTGATAGTGCTACCATGATGAACAAGGGCTTAGAAGTTATTGAAGCTCACTATCTCTTCGGAGCTTCTTATGATGACATTGATATAGTTATCCACCCCCAATCAATTGTGCATTCTATGATAGAAACACAAGATACGTCCTGTCTTGCTCAATTGGGATGGGCTGATATGCGTCTCCCACTTGTTTACTCCGTCTCCTGGCCTCATCGTCTGAAAATGCCTTACAGACCCTTGGACTTGGCTGAATTAGCAACTCTTACATTCACCAAACCCGATGTAGAAAAGTACCCTTGTATTCGTTTGGCATATGATGCAGGAAGAGAAGGAGGAACTATGACAGCTGTTTTGAATGCTGCTAATGAAGCAGCCAATGAAAAATTCCGTGCTGATGAAGGATTGGGATTTTTGGATATTCCCAAACTAATTGAAGGAGCTATGGAAGCACACAAGGATGATTTGAAGGTCGATGATGTTACACTAGATGATATTTTGGGATGCGATGCTTGGGCTAGAGATTATGTTGAGAGTAGATTTGATTCATTGATCAAAGGAGAAGAAAAGACTTTGATTGTTTAAGAAATTTGCATTCGATTTTATAGGAAGGGATTTACTATAATATTTCATCCACGCTCAAAGCTGTTTTGCAATTAATTGAGAAACACATAATACTACTGAAACTATACAATACAATGATGCCAAATTTAAAATCCATATTAGTTCAATAATCCATTATTGATGGTCGTTTCCGTTTCGCTGCTCTTTCTATATCCATTGCACAGGAGAAAATGTGTTCCTTTTTTTTCAGTAGACTTACACAGTCTACATACAAATCAAACATTCGTAGTAATGAATCAATGTCTCCATAACTCGCATTGAATTCTTTTAACGTTTCTATCACATTTCCATATGCGATACTATTGCTTTCCTGCTTTGGTGGAAAATAAGCATGTAAGACCCTAGATGTCCCTGGTACAGATTTATTTGGAAATGTGTCTGTTGGATGTTTCGTTTCGTTATTTTCTCGTCGTGTCCATCCCAATCTTTCTATCCTGGGCCATATGATATGCTCAAACAAATCATGTTGCGATACATTATTTGAAGGATTTTTTGATTTGGTTTTTACTATTTGTGATGGTGAAGATTGCATTTCATTTTTTCCTTTGCTTGCAAGTATTTCACTTCTTGTTATCGTTGTTGTGAGACTTTTCTCAGAATATGTAATTTCTGAGTCGTTGGTTGTAGAAAGAACTTCATTTTTAGTCTTTGATGGAATGCTGGGACTTTCAATATATTCAGATTCACAAAAATCTTGAGTGATCACCATGATTTCCTCTTTGCTGTTCCATTGTTCGTTTGAGTATAGAAAATCCAATACTTCATTTATGCTATCAAAGGACAATGCATTGCTTAATATTGTGTCATCGTCATCAGTTTCACTTGATGGTAACAACAAAGGTGGCGGAGACAAAAGAAAATCATAAAAATCATCGTCTACATACGCTTCAAGATGCCATCCCAAAGCTTTCAATTCTGGATAAAGCATCCCGATGAATTTCATTTTGGTCGATGCATCATTTAAATTTTCTAATGTATTTGTGATTGCATTGTTGGTCTTTGCTTTTTGTTGTGTTTGTCTTTTCTTGACGGATTTCAATGGTGATATTGGTGATGACGGTGGTGAGGGTGATGATGGTGGTGACGGTGATGGTATAGGATCTGTTCGTTTTCTTTTGCGAGAAATGCTCCTTTTTGATTTCCTTCGATTTCTTTGAGTCGTTGTCGTAATTTCAAGATTTCTGGTTCGTGTGTTTTTCTTTGTATTCTGATCTTCTTTGTTTGCTCTCTCATTACTATTTCTATCCTTTTCATTGATTTCCTCCAAGGCTTTTCTTACTATTCTTTTTTTGTTCCACCTTGGATCAGAATTCACTCTATTAAATACTTGTAACATACTATCGAAATAATCCTCCCGGTTTCTAAATCCAGATCGGGTAACACCCGGTGGAAAGTAATAGCTATCAAAGGGTCGAGATCCCTTTTCTTTGTGCCATCCTACAGATTCAAGGGCTGGGAATAAGATTGTATCGAAGGTCTTTTTAGAAAAAGGAGGCATAATCGCTTCTCGTGGCTAGTAATTTAGTTTATATTGTTTATGAATGGACTAATTAATATGATGATTGCCTTCTTTCAGTACAATAATGGCAAGATTGGCACACTGCTGCGTTTTTAGAGGCTATGTACGACGTAGCGAAATTACCAACTACGGCACGTAATAATAATAATAATCTCCACATAAATTCTGATCGTTCACAAACTTGATGCCCAATTTATTCTAATTTTGATGAATACCTTTCAAAAAATGAATAAGTTAATTAGTATTGAACAATATAAATGGCATTCCTTAGCTCAAGGGTTCATCCCTTTAATTTAAAATTTCATGTAAAGAGAGTATTCAAAATCGCCCCACACGCAAGATTGATGAGTTGCGAAGAAAAGAAATACTTTTTTCATCAACGTGAAAGCATTCAAAACAAAAGAGAATATATTTATCGTTTCGTTTGCTTTTATTATAACGTCGACGTGCTCATTAGAGCCTGATTTGTTCCATGCCGTTTGATAGCATCATGAATGATTTGCTGAATCAAATCATGAACATTTGGCTGATCTTGAATCAACCCCATGCATTGACCAACAAATTGTACACCATCTGCATCTAAATCTCCATGAAGTGTGGCTGATTCTAGTGCCTGTGTCGCTGCACCGAATTGAGCAATAGTATACATTTTATCCCATTGCTGAATTAGTCCAGGGATCACTTTCCAAAGAGGAATATTCATCTTCCCAGCAGCGTGAATAGCTCTGTATAGAACAGTTGGTAAATTGGGAGATTTCAACATTTTTTGAAGGGCAATTGGGGTGGAAAGGACACGTGCAGGTATACCATCAAATTTTTTTCCATAGACAGTATCAAATACAGTTTGATTGGGATGTGTCAAAGTGTCTTTCACATGAGAATGCAGTGGAGATTCCTTTGTAATAGCAAGTCGTGTTCCCATGGCAACCCCATCAGCTCCCAAACTTAGAGCTGCTAGTAAACCAGATCCAGTTGCGAACCCACCTGCTGCTATAATCGGTGTTGATGGAAATTGTTGAACGAAAGAAGGTATTAATACTAAAGATCCTACACTTCCTCCATGCGCTGCTGCTTCATGACCAGTTATCATTAGACAATCTGCTCCTGCATGTAGGGCTTGTTCTGCATGCCTCACTTGTGTCACAGTGGATATTATTTTACCTCCATATGAATGAATTTGATCAACTATCTCACGGGGTGGTTTACCTAAACTAATGTTGATAACTGGTACTTGCTCTTCTACTGCCATCTCTAAATTGCCGTATGATCCAGGCATTAAGAGCGTTATCCCCACCCCAAAAGGATTCTTTTCGCAGTTTAAACTCGCTCGAATTTGTTGTATAGAACTATGTGTCTCCGACGGTGTTAATGGACCTGTAGCCAAAATACCACACCCTCCAGCATTTGACACTGCAGCTACGAGAGGAGGAGTGGATATCCATGACATTCCAGGAAGTATGATAGGGTGTTTACATTGTAAAAGATTTGTTATTCTGGTTCTTATTGTACCACTTTGATTGTGAAACGAAGAAAGTATCCGCTGTGTTTGTTTCATCATGTCATCATTATAATAATATTTGGATAGTTTTCTTGTTGACGTACATAATTATTAATAAATTTTATTTTTGTTATAGTTTCTGGTCATGATTATTTGCATCTTGTTGTTCGTACAGATGTAGGTACATATTCCTCCCTCAATTAATTACTAATAATTACTACCTATAGAAAAACGCAACGTATTCTTCATCAAGATGGTTATCTATTACTAAAGTTGAGAGATGATAACGGAACGATCGAAAAAACGAAGACAAAAAACGTGATTTCATAAATTAGTTTCCTTATCAACTTTAATGTACATATTTGATTTAAGAAACAAATTTTACCATCATATTCCCTTTCTGATATATATATTGCATAAAATTGGAACATATCCTGTAATCTGCACCTGCTTTCGAATTGTAAAAGAAATTGTAGTTGAATTTTTATCTTTTTCTTTTCTTACTAATCTTGGTTTTTCTTTTACTCAGCATGCTATCCCTAAGAGCTTGACTTGTTTTCTTCCTTAATGCCAATCCATTAACCCTTACCCATGCACTATAATCGCTTGATATAGGGATAAGAAACCTACCGCCATGCGAGTGAATTGTATGTACTATACTATTAGAAAGTGCCGTTTTTTGCACTTTACTACACTTCTTGTATTGCTTTGCGAGCTTCGAAACAACTTCTTGATAGTATTTGTTTCCAGTGTGATGCATAGCCCTCTTTCCTCTCCCAAAGAGAACGTCCTGATGACGTACTGAATCGTACGGAATAATGTCACTAGATGACTCTTCATCACTTTCGTCATAACTTCTTGATTGAGAAATAGGTTGTTCCTGGATAAATGGAGTAGAGGTGGGGTCTTCGTCCATCAAGTTGTCTTTACACGAGATGCTGTGCCCCGATAGGAGCGAATCTTCATCAGAGAGAGAGTTCTCTCCCGATAGGAGCGAATTTTCGTCAGAGAGATAGTTCTCTGTATTTTCGATCTCGTGATTTTTTGTTGGTCCAGAACAAACAAATTCAAGGATTGATTTGATTTCGGATAAATCATCGTGATCAGCAAAATTCATGTATTGAATACCTTGATCAAATGCACAGAATGTACTTTGTACTTCGCAATCTCCAATTAAAAGTTCGTTCAACATGTTTTCGATTATGAGAATTGGATCAAAGAAATATTTTCACAAGCAGATTTGTTTTTTATGTCTACTTTCTCCAATAAAAAAATGAAAGGTTCATTAGATCACAAAAAGTAGACGGTACCACGTATAATAACGTATCATCTGAGTGCCCCAACATACATGAATTACATAAAGGCTATGTACCTTACATATTCATCCAAACTCTATCCATTCTACGATGAGGAATCTCTCCAATCTAGGTCTCCATTTTGGATTCTTTGAATTTTTTATTGTATTCTAAAATCTACAGGATTTTTAAGCGTTTTTCAGTGTCATGGGCATTTATTATAGACGAAGAAAATTCAGGTGTAAATAAAATTTAGAATGAAAAAGAATTTTAACCGTGACTAAGTACTCTTAACTAGGAGGCAAACTAAAATAATGGATATTACGGATACCAATTACTAATCTGTCAGTCATTTCTCTCTCTTCGTCGAAACATTTGATTGCCAATCTAATTATTTATATTCTGAAAACGAAAGTAACCAGATTAATTTAATTTTCACATCTGAATGAACATATTTGTCTAGTAAAGAAATCAAAAGTAACATATTTAATAGTAAAACCGTATTTTATGTGATTTCGGATTTATGAAATAGAAAAATACGAGTGTTTCCACATCATCGTTAATAACAATCTATTACCTGTTGGAATACTTGCTCGGTTGAAAATTAAATAACGATACTGAAAATATTCATATTTCTTCTGATTTGCAGTAATTTTTTAAGCTTTCTTCTGATTGAAAGAAAGCCAAAATATTTAAATACCACCGTCGTGTTTAAACGTAAGCTCCTCCATTTATAATAAGCTAAGTTTAAACCTGAAGTCACGCTCGACTATTGGAAAGAAAATGACTAAATTAGTCTCGATAAATCTGAATTCTAAGTCACGGATTCAAAAACTAGAGAGAATTTTGTCATAATTGTTCTGAGAAAAATTATTGAAAAGTTCTGTTCACATAAGTTTGGTTCATTAGGCTAAATAAAAGTTCGAATTGACTTTGAAACAGGTTAACGAAGCATAAATATGATCGCTTATTTAATAAATAAATGAAAATGGTGGTGGGTAAGCACGCCTACACAATAGATTTACTTGACTATTCTTTTCTTTGAAAACAAAGCAATTCATAAAAGTCTCCTTTGTCTCGAGTAAGGAAGAAGATAGTTTTGATTGATTGTTTATTTGTCTGTATACATAATAACTTATTACATAATCAAAAGCATTCTTAACCAAGATTGCTCTTTGAGTTTCCCGTTCATTCCATGTATCTTTTCCTTGCTCATCAAATAGCGTGCTAAGATGTATTTTATTAATGCAGCTATTTGATTTCTCAATTTTCTAATGAGATTACACGAATTCTTCCTGTACAATGCTGGGACTCGCAATCATGACATCCACTGCAAACTGATTATTTGTTTAGTGTGGAAAATGGAAAAGGCCGCATCTGTGTTCCTAAATGTCATTTGTAAATAAGAATCAAGAATCAATATTAAATCAGAATTAGCTAGTTACACTGCTATTTTGTGAACCCAATCTTTAGAATTATTGAAAAATACATTAATAAAATACGGATCACGTACCGTCATGGGCAGTGACAAACGATATCTTATAGCGAATGCACTCAAAAACTGAAAAGAAGGTAACAATGACCAAACCCTACAGGATATATGATTTCGATCAAAATAACAAATGCTGGTCATTTGTGACGTTAATTAATTTTTGTGAAGCCTGGTTTTTTATATAACGTTATGTCTCCATGTCATTTTTATGTAAAATAGGAAAGTGTACATGGAGACATAACGTTATATAAAAAACCAAATTGCCCTATCTCTAAAGAGAGTCATTCTCGTAGTAATTCTACAAAGACACAAATGATAAAAAGACTTTTGAAGTTATTATTGTTTTTCTGTGTAGTTTCTCTCTTTGAATGGTGAACAAAAGTACACATGAGAGTGACAGAGCAAAGTGAAAATTTTAATTTTACGTTCATTCTCAAAAATAAAGTTCAAATCGTTTATAACCCTAATGAGTTTTTTGGACAGTTTTTGAATTAATTCACGTTTTGCGTTCAAATGGAAAATGCATTTTCTTGAAATGATTTTATAAATGAATAAATTCATATATATTTTCATAGTATTTTTGGAAAAGGAATCTTTTTTACTGTTACTTTATCGAAAGCCATGGAAGCAATTTGAATATAAAACTTTCGTCATTCGTTTTACACCTACATAAATACTAGATTTTTAATTTCAATGGCCAACAATGGATTCAACAAAGTTTACTTCTTCAAATGATCAGGATTCAATCTTTATCCACCCATCTGTAAAAAGGAAGATTACTGAAACTGCTCTATCCACAAGTTCTTATAGTGATTCCAATACTGATGAAAATTATTAGGATGGAAAACAATTCAATACAAATGGAATTGAAGAGTTTTCATCTTCTGAAGCAAGATCAGATTGTACCTACAATACCACAATTTACAAAAGAGGGTGCCGGTCAGGATTTAGCAATTGTCTTATTTTCTTTAATGAAAAGATACGGATGGAAAAGGCGTTTGAGTTGAACAACTAAGAAATAATGTTTTGAGGATCACGTGACTTATTTATTGTCCCGTGTAAACAAGATATCTTTCGCAAGTACAAGCAAATTACTCCTTATGGTTTACTTCAAAAAGTAGTAAATAGATTAATAATATGGGCAAAAAAGCATACCTCTCTAAACGGAATATTTTGAAATCAAAATATATTTTAGTACAAAAATATATTTAACAGCATCCTCTCTAAATGGAATATTTTAAAAATCAAAATATAATGCGTTAAATGATGAAATGATTCCACTAAAATTAAAAGATATATTTTAAGATTAATGAAATCATACCAAAATCAATATGAGCATGGCAAAATATTTTTTCCATGATGAAATATAATTTGGCATATTGCAA
>Ga0209092_10000698_pt1 | contig 33566 bp, 24 predicted proteins | sample FraStrMetagenome_FD_187446 | JGI IMG/M metagenome (GOLD analysis project Ga0209092, IMG submission 187446) | Marine eukaryotic phytoplankton communities from Arctic Ocean - Fram Strait ARC3M Metagenome (SPAdes) (version 2) | ecosystem: Environmental > Aquatic > Marine > Oceanic | place: Fram...
CTTCTCAGGATTCATTCGTGCATAACATGATGTCACAATTTTCTTTTCATTTATAATTTTGACTTCGAGTTCTTGACGTATCTTTTTAGATAACCATTAAACCATCTTAATATTGGATACGTGGCGGCCTAGCCTCCTGACTTCTGATGTCTACGTACGGTATTTTAAAATATTTTACACGTACGTAGTATATTTCTTGTTTTCATTTGAAAGAATTAGTAAGTGTTCCAGGGATCGATCCCCGCCAGAACTTTTTAATTGTCACCCCAATGACGTGAGCACTTTGTTGAACTGGTTCAACAAATGTATTTTTCTCTCGATTTTTGTTTGAATGTGGGGGGGAGGGAGGTTTTGAAATTTTTGTTTGATTTATTCGAATTTGAAATTCTTACTTTCATCAACAATTTTAAAGATTTTATTTTACGTACACGTTTTACTATAGTACAATTATCAATCTATACTACACAAAAATTATTCATTTAATCTAGCCATTAATAGTTCATCATATTAGATTAATTAAAATGTAACGTTGAGCTCTTGTTGTGTTTGCGAACCAAAACAAGTCACTCCTCGATTACCACTAATCTCACTTGAATATAATGTGGAGGGGTAGTTGGAATCAAAGAGATAGGGAGCGCTCGGCTGATGTTGGTTATTCAGCTTCAGCCTATACTAGCAGCAGCTCCAAAAGGCTAAGTCGCCGTAGTGCTGTCAGAGTTCCCGACCCACCTCCTGCCGGAGTACCTGATCCACCTGTAGCTCAACAAGTGGTATCTCACCCAGCACCACCTCAAGAAGCAGTGCCTTTGATGCCATCAAAGGCACTATGTGGTTTATACGCCAAATGCCTGGAGAAGCAAAAAGGTAATGATGACATGACCCCTGAACGATTCAAGGATCTTCAATTAGGCATTGCTGCCTTGAGAGGGTTTAGTCAGGATACATCTGCTTTACGCGGAATTGATGAAGAACCATCAAAACCACCACACAAGAAGAAGAATAGGATACATGGTGTAAGTATATTAGTAACAAGCTTGAATTACATCATAGGTCAAGTATGCAGAAAATTGTTAGAAGAAAATTCAGACGACATTAGAACTTTAGAGAAATCTTTTTAACTTTTCACTTAATATTAGAAAAACACGAATAACGAATATAACGATACCATTATCATCAATTGTATCTCTCTCTCTCTCTCTCTCTTTGATACAGTTACTTCCTCTAGATCAGCATCACTGTATTCAACAACAGATTACATTTTCACATGGGATTTTTGTTTGGAAGAAAAATTTGCTTTATCCTAGTGAACCCTGAATATTCTTTAATAAGAATTTACAGGTTGTATATTTGTGCAAATCAGTGGTTATGTCACTGCCAGGCCAAATGCCTCACAATCTCCGTGAGGAGTGGACACAGAAAGCTGCACTCTTGCAAGAGAATATTGCTACATATTTCTCATCTGTTGTTGATGATGAGAAAACATATGCTTACAAAAATATGTTGATCTTAACTTTATTAAAACTAGATTCGAGTTCCCCGTAGATGATTATAATCTATAGTTCGGTCCAAACATGGATAGATTTGTACTATTCATCAAGGATTTTGTGTGTTGTAGGCGTTTGGCTATTCCGGTTTTGAAACTGGAACCCACTACTTATCATAAGTTATCCAAGTACTTATGCCCCCCTCTAGCATTGCCTAGTTCCAAAGGTCGCAAATATATGGACCCAGGCGTGCAATGTGAAAGAATGGACTTCATTCTATGTGACAACATTGTCTACATGGAACAAGATCCAGAGTTTCAAAACAATTGGAAGAAATGGTCTGAATGGACCATTACTTTCTGTAGATATTACCATGATAGGCATTAGCCTGAGTCCCTCAGTGCCAATCTGACTCATAAGGAAATGTTGAAATACAAGTCTTAAAGACTGCCTTTCCGTACGCTACCTTCATGGAGGTAGAAGAACTCAAAGATATGGATTTATTCCAACATCTTTGCGACTTCATCTTTTGCCTAAACAAAGGTGTAGAAATCAAAAAGTGTTCAACTTTCGTTTTCGATCCTGTAGATCAGGATTAATTAAATAATCCTGATCTACAAAGTATTGTGAAATTCCCTATTCCACAAGAATCTATTGTAGATGTGAATGGCTGATCCACACCTAAAGAATACATCATGTCCGTCAACGGTTGTGCCTTTGATGGAATGAATGAATTAAAAAACGAGACAGAAAAGTATCTGTGTCGCTATTATAATACATATGAATTTGTTGCTAGCGTTGATTACATTCAACGTTACGCAAATATTGCTCATTTACATGCTGCCTTTGACTTGAATGTTTCACCACATCATTAGAGCAATACATGATTATTCTCATCAAATGAATCTTGTTTATAAAGACAATGTTCATGAAGCTGCGACAGGAAGTCCGATACTTCCTGAAGTGTCACGAAAGATAATCTAAATGTTACCTTTTGTAATGACTGCGTATTCAATCAAAAGACCGAATAAAAATACGAGAAAATGAACCAATTATATGATCGTCCCATGCAATCTCAGGTAGCAACACGGAGTTCAGGTTGTAAACCCATTTATTTTTTTTTCATAAAGGGACATTGCCAAAGCTTGATAATGATCACATTACTCTAAAATATACAACAATGTCATTTTGAAAGGAGAACAGTATATCAAATATGCAAATGTTTCATAGAAAGGTCCATACAATATTACTGTACGTGGGGAAAAGTATAAACCTACATGGAATGCACGTTGAGCAAATCATGAAATTTATTGAACAAATTATTTTTTTGTCATCAATTGGTAGCATTTAACGAGGTCTTTCACAATTCTGCGCCCTTTTTGCTTCGAAATTGAATGTGGGCACAGGAGATGCCTTCCAAAATAAATCGCACGCAGAAACCTCGTACATCTCATATGCAAATTGAAATACTTACCTCATTAGTTCCGTGTAGAATTACATTTTTAGCTGTAGAAACTCCGTATGTAGTTTGTATCAACTTCTTCAATGTTTCCCTCTCATCTCTGGAAAACGACAATGGTTTCAGCCAGAGATAAGCTTCTTGATAAAGTGTATAGAAGTAAAACATGCAACAGTTATATTTCATCCTTTCGGCTTAGATCACAAAAACCCTCCCATTTAGATGCAAGGACACTTGAGGCAGTATTTGAAAAATCAATTAGAAAAGGATGGGGATTAACTTCGAACGTGAAAGTTGTGACAAAATTTTGTAAGAAGAGAGTAATGTCAATTCATCAGATTCAAGTTCTCAAGCACAAGACAAAGTTTGATAAGAAAGGAAAATAGCAAAGGATATTCTAATGCAATTGATGCATTTGATTTTCGTTTTTCACTTGGTGAGTCATCCAATGCAGAAAAGAAATTGAATGAATGGTACAATGATCCTAATCTATCATACGCAAGTTGGAATAACAAAAGTAATTACACTAGTATGACTTCTAATCTGCAATTAAGATCAAATGCATCAAATGATTGCAATCCAAATAATAGTCTATACGGTAAAATAGAAAATAATAAAATGTTATGGTCAATGAAAATCCAAAATTGGGTAAGGCAGAGAGAATTCGAGCGTAAACACAAACTGATCCAAAAAATAATCAAAGATTGCAAATGTCGAGAAATCACAATTGGAATATTAACAAACAAACTTCAACAGAATGAACCGTGGAGGCACTTGATTCTGGGCGCTGGAGACAAGGAGATTGCAGCATCAGTTTCCCAATTTGATAAGGACCACGTTGCTATGAAAGCACGTCATATCATTGATGCTCTTTCAGCTATGAATAAGTCAAGTAAAACTTTCATAGCGATAACTTGGGTAGAAGCATGTAAAGAAGCAATAAAACACCAATGTAGTAATTATCACTTCCGGACAGTGATGAATTGGTATTTGGATCTTCTAGCAACGGTGATATCCGCTTCCCTAAGAGCAAAAAAGGATATTCATCATCTGTTGATATCTCCCCATTCTCGCAAGACGAATGCTTGATAATACAATTTAAGTCTTGGGCAAAATCTGATCATGAGAATTTGACAATAGAAAATGCCACTAATTGGATAAACAATGCCTTTTTGAATGAATGGACGGCAAAGGAACTTACAAACTACAAGATATCATATCCTGTCTCAAAACATATTGTTGCTTCTCGGATGAAGGAGGCAGGATTTCATTATGCGGTGGGTATGTTTGTGTTGGAATGGGCATTGTCACCAGTCTTATCACAAACATCAGAATCTTCTCCCTATTTCCCTATGATGGATAGGTGTTGATGAAACACACTGGTTGGGTGTGTTGGTGTTGGGGGTGGTTGTTGTTGGTGTGAACCAACTTGTGAATTAAATAGTAATTTGGTATTTTACCTTTACCAAATTACTATGTACTACATATACTAATTTAACTACATTAACAATACATCTTCTACACCACCTTTACAATAATCTAGTAGTTCTTGTAGAGCATACCAAATCAGTGTAAGTAAAATGATGTGCTGGCCAGGCACCATGTCTTTGACTTTCAACTGTGAGCTGTTCTCTCTTGGAACACGTCTCACTTTTATATGGAGGGATACATTTGGGTCTTGCCCTTGAACATGGATCTGAATCAGATCATTGATTATTTTTATTTATTGATTTATTAACACATATGACGCGTAAAGAATGATTGAATTCATTTAATCATTATTATCTTAAGCGCGTACTGCTGTGTATGACACTATCCAACTGAATAAATGTTGTCAACAGAATTCGTTCATCATAAAGGCATATGTATTATGCAGTTTGTGCATTGGTTAATCAGATAGTCATTTAAATACATGCACATATGTAAATGAATGTTCAACAGCATGTGACAGCCCATTTCCTATGCAAAGAATTAAAAAATAATAAACAAAAGCAACATTTCCCCTTCACAAGGCAGTAATTCATTGGAGAATATTCCAAGTTTTCACACATGTAGAATGTCAGAGAGTATTGCAACTCTTGGAGACGTGTATCAAGAACATATAAAAGCTGTCTGGCCAACGGTTTTAGATATGCCCTTTGAAAGTCATCTGATTTATAATGTAATTGTAAATTGCGAGTAAAGAAATAATTTAAAATAAGTGCATATTAATCATCATTATTTTACTTTATAATAAATAGATCTCTTCCTGCATCACAAAGATCAATCATCTTTGTGTGAAGATGAAAACTAATATTTTGCTACTTTTCATTTGGTTTTGAATCTAACCCTAACCCTAACAAAGTACTGAAAAGCAAGTACGAAAATAAATTTGTACACAAGTCTACACATCCGTGTCGTCGTTTCATCTACATTTCTATTTCACAAATTCATTCTCTGAGGTGTAAACAAATTCATTCGTCTTGGGGAAGATTCACCAAGTTTGTTTGATTAGGTTCTTCAACTACAAACCAAGGCGTACTAATACCTAAAATTTCGGAATCTTCAAACGACAATGATCTTATCAACTTTAGGGCATCTGACAAAGTCGGATCTTTCGAAAAGGTTGATATCTCGTACAATTTTTTCCACACCTCCAAGCATTCTGAATACTCATGAAACACTACCGATTTTGTCCCAATCTGAACGGCATTTGTGCACAAAAAGAATAACAAATTTGAGTATATCAAGAATTTTTTTCCTCGGTCCTACTGATGCAATAGGTGCCCGTGATCAATTTAGTTGGAATACGTCGTTAATACAAAAAAAGCATTTGTCCAGTCCTCCACAGCGTAGAAACGCCAAAAAAACAAAACCTCTCATGAATGAAGCACTTGTTAACATTCTAAAGCGAAGAAAAGGATCTGATGATATAGAAGTTAGGGTTGTAACAGATTTAGGTCGGGATGTACCTTCAGAAGTGGCTGTATTTTCTCTCAAAGCCGCCTTGGAACATTCGAAAAGTTTGAAGATTGATTTGATGGAAATTGATTTAAAACAAACACCGCCCGTGTTAAAAGCTACAGATTATGGAAGACTTGTCTATGATATGAAGAAAAAGCAAAAAGCTGCTCAGCAAAGTGGAGCAGGGAATAAACAGCTTGCAACAAAAGAGTACAAGTTTAAGGTACGTTATATTAAATAAAAACACAATTCATTGTTTTTTTGTTTCATGTTTCTTTAACATTATCTAAATAAACATAGGCTGGAATCTCAGATCACGATCTTGAACGAAAGGTTGAGAATATGAAATCTTATTTGATGAAAGGGCATTCTTGCAAAGTAACCATTACAGCTAGAGCTTTCTTGACCAGGCAAAATCATAATATTGCAATTGAAACTTTGGCTCGTGTTCGAGAGCTAGTAAGTGATGATATCATGGAATCGGGGAAGGTTCGGCAGTCCAATCCAAAGCACTTGAGCATATTACTGCAACCAAAGAGACAGTAATTATGTCGTGGAAACCCTATAAACTAAAACTCTGAAGCTATTTGATTTTGATTGTGTTGCAAGACATTATAGTCGTGTGATTATTTTTGTTGCTGATTTCAAGAATACATTCTTACTCAAATTTATTCATTCAAAATGGACCTCGGGATTCTTCATAGATAGAGTTTTTGAATCAAAATTCATGAAAATATTGTACTGATAGACTAACTTTGGAATGGAAGGCAAGTAAGCAGCAGCACGCATATCAGGGCCAAATAATTCTTTCATCAAAGATAAATTTTCTCCTACTGACGTAGCTAAAACCTTTGCATTTTGGGATTGTTCCTTTGGATCAAACTTAAGGAGGGATATCGCCGATACCGCATATTTTCTCCAAACACTTTCAGTTATAAATGGTGGATCTATAACTACCATATCGAACGTTCCAAGAAGAGAAGGATCAAACTCTAATGGATGATTGAAATCATAAAACACATAACCCCGATCATCTTTCCATTCTCTATCGTACTGTCAATTTATGTTGGATAATTAAAAAAGCAAACACTGATTGAAGTTCCTGAATATAAATCAATAGACATGAGCAATCAATGAATAACTTACATCCAACAAAAAACATGATTTACGGATATCCAATGGCATGGAATAATATAAAGATGGAGTTGATAAGAAGGCTATGCGTTTCCAACTCTTTTCCCCCAATGCTTCTAAAATCCCTTCGCAAAGTGAATCAATCGTTCTTTGAGAGTACCAATACTGGTTAAGATCTGCATTTTCTTCCTTCCTTTCTAAGAATTGTTTCCCGCCATCATTGGCATTCATATAGTTTTGACTTTCTTGCGTATTGTTGGATACCGAAAGTTTTGGATGTAGTTTATTACTATGCCTCTCGGATATGGTTCGCAATTCTCGTAGAAGATCTCCTTCCTTTACATAAGATTGCATGGTCAGAGTTTCCTGTCACAATATATTTGCGTTTCAAAAAGAAAGAAAATGCAACCAATATTGGAATTTGAGAATTGTCGAGGAAAAATGTATTTTTTTTTTGAAATCACAAGATACCAATTCTCGTAATTTGAAGATAGTTTGGAAATGGATGCTATTTGAACATGTAGAATAAATAAATAAATAGTATTAGAATCAAAAACGCAATTACGATATATCAAAAATGGAACAAACAATGCATATTAATTAGTTTTCTTTTCCTTCACTGATTCCATCTTTGTTCCACCAAACTTCGCCATGATTTCCATATAGATACCACCGAACACCATAAAGACAGATGTCCATTGCACGACAGTCAATCTATGTCCAAATCGAGAAACACTTAATAATATCGTGAAGAATTTGCGTGTGGTGGTAATCGTAGTACACATGAGAGGGGAAAACAAATGAATCGTAAAGAAAATAAAGATTTGTCCCAGGGCGGCACATAGATTGAGTAACAAAATATATTTGGTGGTAATGGTACGTGCTTCTATAGATTCCAATGTATATTCCGTTGGAAATAGGATTTGAATAGCGTTGGAGTATTGACCTGACAAATAAGCGGTTGGTAAGAGAAAGAATACAGAGTATAGATTGATATATAACATAGTTTCAATGGGTGTGGGAATCCGAAAGTCCGACCTTGGAAGAAAGAAATTGTTCTTTCGAATTGATTTGCCCTTTAACATACTTTGACAGGATCCCAAAAGACCATCCATGATTAATGAAAAGGAAAGAAGGGAAAGACCAAAGGGAGAATCAGCAGTTGTTGTGGTTGTGTGAGAGGAGGATGGATTCTTTGTCGTTTGAAGTCTGGAGAAATTAAAGACAATAATACCAATGGTGATGAATAAAACACCTGCCCATTCTTGTCTTGAATATTGTTTTTTTTCGACAAGGATTCCCATGACCATGGTGGGGATGAGTTTACTTGATTTGGCAAGTGTGGCAGTTGGATAGGAGACATAATTCAAGCTTTCATTCGTTGCAGACATGGCGGCATAGTAACAGAAGGCAGCTGTCGATATAGTTGGTATGGGTGTGTGACATAGATTCACATTGTGAGAATAAAAAACGTTGTCAAAAGGCAATACCTACTGCGAAAAACAGCTGAACCTACCAATAAACATGAGTCGATAATTCAGAGGACCAGTGGTGGTAATAGACGTTGATTTGTGTTGCATATTTTTATTTGTCTCCTCATTCGCCACAGAGGAAGATGAAAAAAGTCGATGTTGAATATATTTCCAAAGGTAAGCAATGACCGAATTCGTAAAGGATTGAGTCAAAATAATGAAGGATGTGATGGGTCCTGTCTCCTTCAAAAGTGTCGATGTGGAAAGATGTTCATGAATCATTCCATAACTAAGATAGCAAGTACAGATTCCAATGGCGCAGACGATAAGATTTATTATATCGGATTTTTTAGTGGACTTTTTTGGGAGTGTCGAATATTGGTTGGAAGGAGGAGGAGAAGAAGAAGAAGAAGAAGAGGTGTGATCCATGGATTGAGGTGCTCCATGATGTATCGCTTTGGGGGCCATGGTGTTTTAGGTTTGTGTGTGAAACGAAGAAACAAGAATGATGAAAGAAAGGAAGAAGGAATAATGAGTTCATTATGGTAGATTTAGTTAGTATGATGTATTCCAACTGTCCATCGACGGGACTAAGAATTTCTCCTTCACGTGGAAAGACCCAATCAGGAAGGATGACGTTGAAAAGTCCATCCGTGACGTTCTGGAAATAAACATCGTAGAGCATTGGTTTTGGGGTTGTCCATTGTTCCGTGTGTACAATTCCCTATTCACATGTTGTTGGTCCATTCTACAGCAGCAGATACTTTGCTTCCTCCTTATGTACGTTTTTCTCTAATTTGCCTGCAGAATGATGTATTCATGAGATATTCCTATCGATTATTGTTGACAACACCCAAAATATTATAGTTTGATATAGTGTAATAACTGTAGCTCAATGCTGTGCCGACCAGTTCTTTGGGTAACAAACAGGTCGCGGACACTGTTCGGGGAAAGTCGATAGACGCGGTCTATCTCTTTCAGGCGGGTGTCGATGTAAGTCGCGGACTTTCTCGAGCGGTTAATGTGGCTCTATAACCTGATATAGTGTAATAACTAGATTAAGCTTATAAAGTGAGATAGTTATTACTACTATCTCCTACATACGACATGTACTACAACATAGTTTTCATTCCAGCAATTAATTCTCCAAGATTGGATTTTCAGCACCACTTATTGCCTTACTTAGTTTTGCGAAGTCATTGTGATTCCACCATTCTTCTTTGATTGATTCTGGGACTCATTGATCATTCATTTAGTACCAACAAAGAACGAAACAACAGAATTGAACAAACATGAGTGAATGTGATATCCCACAAGGCCTAAAGTAAGTGCATGGAAGTTTGGATCCATAATTCAGTAATTCCGGATGTTGCACTCACTCACTGCGCCTTTGAATGAATTGAATTGAAATGGAATGAATTGAATTGAATTGAATTGAATTGAATTGAAATTGAAATTGAAATGGAATTGAAACGAATAGTGGCATGGATTTGATCATTGATGGATGGTTTCATGAACGTGGAGAATTATGGCCAGGTCAAGCCATGTCCCTGCAAGTCAAGAAAGTCTTAGATCATCACCGATCCTTATTTCAGGACGTCCTTGTCTTTGAATCCGAAAATCATGGAAATGTCCTCGTATTAGATGGAGTCATTCAAGTCACTGAACGAGATGAACATGCTTATCAGGAGATGATTGCCCATATTCCACTCTTTGCACATCCAAACCCTCGAAAAGTCCTCGTCATTGGTGGAGGCGATGGAGGAGTTCTACGTGAAATTGCCAAACATGAAGGAGTGGAAGAAATAGTACTGTGTGAGATTGACAAGGATGTTTTGGAAGTTTCTGAAAAATATTTGCCAGGTTTGGCGGTGGGATACAAAGATCCTCGTGTCACGGTCAAAATTATGGATGGAGCAAAATATATGGAAGACAATCAGGATAGTTTTGATGTTATCATCACTGACTCTTCCGATCCGATTGGACCGGCATCAGTTCTGTTTGAAACTCCATTTTACAATGGTATGTACAAAGCTTTGCGAGAAGGAGGGATTGTTTGTACTCAAGGAGAATCGCAATGGCTTCATTTGGATTTGATCAAACCACTCGTCGATTCAATCAAACTTACTTATTCAAATGTTGGATATGCCTATACCACCATTCCTACTTATCCCTCGGGACAGATTGGATTTGTGATTGGTACCAAAGGAAGAGGTTCTTGCAATATCCCCTCACGTAAACCCTCAGCAGAGATGCAAAAGACTCTTAAATATTATACTCCTGGTTTGCACACTGCTTCCTTTGAATTGCCGGCATTTGCTAGAAGGGCCATCCTTGGAGATGTATTATGATGAGAATACATATATTGAATTGTTTCTATTCCAATAGGATGGTAGATAATCTAGACTCTAAAATATACTAATTCTTTCTATCCTATTTACTTATATAGTTATTTACTTATTTATTTGTATCCAACGGATGCTGACTTGGTTCCCTATTTCGAGTTCCTTCCAATAATACCCATCCCTTATTCTTCCTCACTACATGAATATCATCAAAATATGGCTTATACGCTTCCAAAACACACTCCACTTGATCCTCCACCAACCCCGACAAAGCCAATCGACCTGTCCCTCTTTGTAATAACATTGCCAATGTCCGAACCAGACTAATCAATGGCTGAGCTAAAATATTCGCAATCAAAACATCATACGATCCAATCCGAGATGCTGGAAGTAAGGTCTTGGGAACTTCTTGATCTTTTGCTTTTCCTGTAATCTCATCCCATAATTCGGATCCAGGTGTCCCCTCCATAGGTCCATAAAATTGCACACCTGCATCCTTCTCATTTTCACAATTTGTGTCAGTATCTGTATTGATAGTTGCCAAATCAAATCCATTGAGTAAGGTATTTCGTCTTGCAGAATCAATCGCAATTGCATCAACTTCCACTCCATCCACACGAATGTTTTGTAATTTGTTTTGTCGTTTGGCAGACAAAAGAGCAATGAAGGCTAAGATTCCACTTCCTGATCCATAATCCATCACACGTAACAAATCATTGTTATTATCCTGCTCTGATGAAAAAGAGCATTCTTTCAAGAGCCATTCCGAACACATTCGACTTGTGGGATGATCTCCTGTTCCAAAAGCTGATCCACCTTCAATCACAATTGTATCAAAAGGATCCTTCATCATGGATTCCGTTTCATTTTTATTTTCACTTCGATTACGTTTCAATGTATCCAGACAATCTTGTCTTGTATGAAACGGCAAAGTAATCAAAATATCTTCTGCTAATAAGGAAGGAGGCCATGATTTTTGTACTTCTTTACACCAATCCACCTTTTTTTCTTCTTCTTCGTTGATGGGACGGATATCATATTGGAGTGATTGCGTCGAGGATAATTCCAAACTTTCTTCCAGACAGGAAATTAAGACATTGGGATCCATAAACGTCTGCGATGTGGGAGGCATACGTGCGACTATTTGGGAATGACTCCATACTTTCCGTTTCTTTTTCGTTTTGGTATCCAGATTAATAGAATGGCTAGGAACAGGACCTGCATTTTCCGAAAGTTCTCGTGAATAATCCACATCTGGTTCATCAAATATATCTGTAGATAACGTGGAGGAAGAAGATGACGATGATGTTTGTTTTTGGGCGAGGACTAAATCTTGTAATAGTTGACGTTGTTCTAGAGATTCTTCTTCTATTTCGGTCTTGGCATGATCAGATTGAAACGCTTTGGTGGTGACGACGGATTCGGCTCCATAGGCTTCCAGAAGTAAATCAGAGACTAACAGTCCATCCATAAAGGTCGTATTGACATCCTTTTGGCTATCATGGATAAGGCTATCAATAATGAGTTCATAGGGACTCATGTCATTTAAACTATTTATCTTTTTATTGACTTCGTCCATATGTTTCGTGGAATGAAACAGAGGTAGATAGAATGTTGTTGTCTGTGGATCATTTGTATGTTGGAATGTTCTTTGAAATCTTTTCTGGATAGTGGGATTACTGAGTGTGAAACTATAGGCATATATGCTACTTGTGATAAATTTAACGCAAAGAATTTGCACAAATGTGGTGGAATATTTTTGTTTCATCTTGATTCGTTGAGTGTTGGACCGAATTTGATGAAATCCCCTCTTTTCCAACAATAATGATGTTTTGATGGCTTTCCACAATTTTCTGTGGTAAACAAATCTTTAAGATCGTCACAAAAATGAGTATGATGACATCATTGTGACATCAGTCCCTCTAGAATACTCAAATCCAATTTTAAGCTCACGTCATAAATCAAGAAAATATTCACAAATTCTTTATTAGCGTTGGAACTGGCGGTACATGATTTTCATATAACAAATAATGCTTTTGAATATTTCATGTTGGAATCCAAAGTCCCCAAATATTTCATCCAAAAGGTAAATAGAATGAGATAAATAAACACTAAGCTCAAGTCTAACTTTACGGATTAAATTAAACATATGATGTAGAAAAACTAGAACAACTACATCACTGCCAAACACATGTAACTCAAATATATTCATATCGGGCATAATTGCTGTTATGCCCCTCCTTAATCTTACTTCTGAAATTGCGATGATCATTGTTGAGCTTTCAAAGATAAAAGAGATGAAGATTTAGATATATCCTACTCGATATCATCATTTTCTTCAACAAATATAGCAAGATTAATTTGTTGAACTCGAATTATCTAAACGTCTTGTTGGAATAGTAAGATCTGTATGATACGAGAAGAATTATGTATTGTTTTCTAACATGTGAGCATCTCACAAAAAAGAATTCAAACATTATTATTTAGTCGAAACGTACCGTGAGTCACCTGATTCGTACTTAATAAATTCACTAATTCTGAAGGGACATCGTAGTTCATATCTGAGTTTCCTCCAAGTAAAAGCAACTTTAGATTGGTACAGAGCGCAAGTTCACTGGGAATTCCATTCACTAGATTGTTATTTTCTACACAATAAGTTCGTAGAGAGTGATATAGAATGATTGACAAGTTTTGAAACACATCAAAAGAATTTAATAACATTTCTTTGTCAACTCTCATTCACAAACTTACGCAAATTCAGATACTTCAAATTTGTCAGCCTTCCAATCTTAGTTGAAATGAAGCCTCCAATGCTATTATCATCTTCATATTTATTAGGATCAACAAAATAGTCTTGTTTGAGTTCAAAATATGCAGAAAACCGAATAGAAATTGAGACACTTACTCAAAGCAACTATTTCAAGCTTGGTATTCTGTGTCTTAAGGATTGATATGTGGTTTAGATTTCCACTGAATCCGTTATGCTCTAAATGTTTCGTAAAATTACAAAAGATGATTAAGTCTTTCTTCTCGTTTGCAACATGAATTATTTCATGGTGAAACTTACGTGCATCCAAAACTTTCAAATTCAATGATTCTGACATATGTGGGATTGAACCTGTAAAACTATTTCGAGCTTGATAGTGGAGAGATGAAAGGATAAGAACCAAGCTTGCGTTGATCGTTCGTATGATATTCTTTTCAAAAAATGGCTCACCTAAACTCAACTGAATTAATTTATCCATCTCGTTGAGATTATTTGATATTGATCCATCAAAATTATTATCATCTAAAAGATGCAATGTTTACAATGGTTCAGATTAAGGTCAAACAAAATATATAGTTGATCTGTGGATATAACTGACTCACTGAGATTTATGGTTTTGAGCTTTTTATGGCCGTTTGGTTTTGTGTAAAATTCATTAGGAATATTTCCTCCTAGCTGATTGCAACCTTCAAACAACAAGATAGATATATGTCAGAAAATTAAATTTCATATCACACTGACAGAACACAAATACACGTACCCAAATCGATAAGTCGCAAATTCTGCGCTGATAAAATTTGTGTTGGAATTGAACCTGTAAGACCATGATCAACACCAGAATTGGTACATTGGTCTGGAAAATTGAATTATGAGTAAGATCTTACGTTGCAATGACAAGATTAGTGTGGACCACATCAATATAATTCTTACTTAAATCCAAATTTTTCAGTTCTCCCATGCTTCCGATTTGTGTTGGCAAATTACCTGTAAGTTTGCCTTTTCCTCCTGGTATAATTTTTAATTATAAAATGAGTTTCACAAAACTATCAAAATCATAATGAAATTCCACTTACGAAGTGTTAGAGTGAGTAAATTGGGAATACTGAAGAATTGTTGTGGAAAATTTATTGTGTTTGTGCGATCTAAGCCTAAAACAAGAGTATTTAAATTCGGGAAGTTGTTCATGATCTGATTTGCACGAAGACCATTTTCTACATCACCATCCCTAAATCGAGGAATGTCTGTAAAGGTATTTGTTAGATGAAGTAATTCACATAGCTTGGATGAAGATTTTGAAGAGAACGTACCAAAATTGATTTCTGTAATGCTATTACTTGTGCATCCAACGTATTCTGTTAGGTCTCCGCAGAAATTTTGTAACTTGTGATCTTCGTAACTAATACTAAAATTGTCTAGCAAATCTTTCAAATTATTTTTTTCAATTTCATGACTAACAATTGTAGTAACTGTGTTTGGAGCTGAGCCGTAATATTGGCGATAAACTGGAGTGTCCTCAAGACTTTGTACACTATACTCAAAAGTAATTGCAGCATCTTGTTGAGGTAGGTTATAACTTAAGTTATACGTATAGAATGTTTGTACCCTACAATCTTCACAAGGTACGATGATCTGATCATAGCAATGGTCACGTCTTGAATCATTCTCACGAGAGAATTCCAAGGCATCACAATATGGTATTGTACCACAAGTGGTCTGGCAGTTGAATTGAAAAGAATCATCAACGATACGCCCACTTACTTGAAAATTATTAGGATCAAATAATTCCAAATCCTGAAATCTGCATTCAATGTAGTCATTCATAGAATGAATAAATCCTTCTTCAACGTCATCAATAAACTTTCGAGACGTACCAAGAAAGGAGGACCCATCCTCAAAATTGAGAGCGTACTTATTCTTTAGACGTTGCTTAGAATTTTTGTTGCATGTGTATCGTTTCACGCACTGGAATTCTGTGGTATACTGTTTCTTCAGATCTTTACAAAAAGCGCCATTAGGGCATGTATCTTCACATCCTAGTAAATATTGATCTTCATCTTCATCTTGTCCCAAATATGTAATAACCGGAAATGGGTTATTGTCTACTTGGTCATATGCACCCATATTCCTCCTACATTCGAAAAATTGATTGATCTCGTCCATCACATTGTCTTCATTGTCACTGCCGATTGGAGCGGTATCGAAATATTCTTCATTCACATAAATATCGTCTTCGTAGACATCTTCATTCTCCAGTGCTGCACAGGTCGTAAAAAGACCTGTTGTAAATATGAATGAATCATTCAATTCTTCAGGGAAACAGAGGGTACGTTCCAAAAAAGTTTCTTCCAAATCCATGCAAGGTTCATATTCTGTATTATCCACACAGGTTGACGAACATTGAACCACCAAATGATCATCGTCGATAGTGGCTGATACATCTAAATTGAAATCTTCAATTCTTTTTCTCAAATCAAAGTACCTCAAACTGCAAGCGGCATATTTTCTTAACATTCTAGCATATGTATGGGGTGACCGCTCTGTTGAACCTGACTCTGATAGCACATAGTGGAAAATTCTACTTCTCAAACAATTGTTAGGCTGCCGAAAGCTTGACTCATCTGGGAAACACGTGGAATTATCATTGTAATTTTTTTCGATATCGTTACAAACTGCGTTATCAAAACAGTCTGTGCAGGTCATGATGAGAGAATCGTCTTCTTTGGATACGTCGATCTGGATTGAGTTGTCTTCAAGTATAATATCTTCGTACATGCCAATTGCATCCCTACAATCTACAAAATTATACAAATCTAATTGAAAACCTTCTGGATTGATCTCTGCGGAGTTTTCGGTGGCATTATCTACTGCTAATGAAAAGATAAGTTCCAGGGAGCTGGAGTCTTCACAAGATTTCGATTCGTCGATAGTTGGTTCTTCCGAAAAATCTTCTTCTCCTTCTTCGTCTTCGTCTTCTTCTTCTTCTTCTTTGTCGATGGTGAATTTCCGCTGAATGGCATCCAGGAATGGTTTCACAACACCCGCACAAAAGGATTTAATTTGCAGCTTACGATGACTGTTCTCAATAGTCAAAATTGGCTGAGATCCCTTGTGTGTAGTTATATAGAGAGCGGTAGCAATAACACAGCTTGATAAGAGCGATTTTTTGAATGTGATCATGATTTTCTTTGATCCAATTTGTTATGTATAATCTGGCGCAAGAGGACGAAAATGAACTTGGTGAGTTGAACAATGGACGAAAAATAAGAAAGTAATTTTATGAAAATTCCCTTTCAAATATAACAGAAGTCTTTATTCTACGTGATACGGCTCCACTTTATATGTAAGACTGTATTTTTTCTGAAGCTGTCACTTGAAAATATTCGATTAGAAAGTGATTTGGTCAAAATGACTTATCGAGCGTAAGATTCAGTTTGATACCGTTTCTCTCTAGATGTAAGTACGCTATCTTTCTGAAGAGATTGTTGTTCAAGCCATTCCATGATTTTAGTGAAACCATAATGCTGTATCTGACATCATATTCATATCTATTTTTAATTACATTTGACCAGGAGTTATAAATTCTTTTAAAATGAAATAGCCTCTCATCGGATGAATGAAATTAGCTTTTATATCAGACTAAATTTTATGATCAGAAAATTTACTTAAGTGCAATTAACTTAATGTACCGTATATAAGACCGCACGTTCCAGAGATAACACATATTGTGTATTAAAGATGGCACGTACCCTATTTTTCATTTATGAAATGAGATAAAATATGCTTCTTATAAATTCAAATTCACATGAATATATAGGAATCTCAGAAACGAATTGATCAGCAATAATCAGACGAAAGAGCCTAGTATGAAATGGTGTTCTCAAAGTGGACTGCAGACTACATACCATGATCATATGGTTTGTCACACTTTCGATCTTGATACGCTTCCTGGTGAATTAATCAGAATATCATTATTGTAGCATGTGATTATTTTTTAAAAGTTTGTCCAAGATAATTGGACTTCGGTTGACTACTATGAGAATCTGAGTTTATGTTCGTTTGTTTAGCTAAGAAACGTATCAAAAGTATGAGGCCTATTCTATTCCTTTTTATTCGGAATGAGTGATTAAGCCCTTTTTTCAAAATAATGTAAAAAGAAAGATGACATCTTAGCTTATTTCAATATTCCTTATGCATGTAACAAAGTCTTTTTACAAAAAGTTTTTTTTTAGTTTGCTTGCTTCTGTTATGTTTTACGTGGTATCGATACCTACGAACTCTGGCAGATCGGCAATCTTCACGAATTTTACAATTTTTCCACAAAACGCAAAATATGTGAAAAGTGGGGTCCTGTGACAGCTGACCTAATCTAATAAAGACAAGAGAGAAAGGTCAGCATCTTCCAAAAAGAATTTTAAGAGTAAAACATGCATTAACGAAAGGAAAAAAATATTATATATTTTGTTTTTCTAAGAATATAACATTATGAACAAGACACTTCTATCATATTTTCATCCCCATTCCCAGCATTTTTTTGCATACTGGTATCCATGGTATCTTCATCCAGTTTGCGTCGTGTGTTACGCGAATCTACTCCAGTTGATCCTGATTCTGAATTTGCTCGTTTCTGAAAAATTGGATTGAAAATTTGTCAGAAATTTGATCAACATCATCGTACACAATATAATAAAGAATCCCTATACATACCTGAGGAAGTGAGTTTTCATCATCAGTCACTACATCATTCATTTTTCTAGCATAATCAGCAAGAATCTCTTCCGCTCTCTCTTGGGTAATACCTGCGGGGCGAATTACAAGACAGACGTTGATGAAACAAAAGTGAAACCGCAAAGTCTAAATTCACCTTTTCTCTTACTCACCTAATTCTGATAGTTCGTCTCTCAATCTTTCCTTAAGACTATTTAAATCAGCCTTCATCTCAATGAAAAGATTCTCGACTTTTCGAGATCGGTCCTCTGATGCTCCACGACTTCGTTCATTTAGCTTTCTCGCCCCTCTTTGTCTGGACAATTCATTTCGAAGTTGCAGTACAGTCCCTTGTAGCTGGAAAAGATCATACCGCTGCTTTTCCCAGTATTTCATCTCGGGGTTTAAGTATGGATTTGATTCCTAACGCAAAATAAATCACAAGATTCATAAGACTCTAAAGTTGAAGTTATAATTTCTGTAAAAAATGAGTTTCTCGACTTTCTTACCTGTCCCATTACTCCTGTTGCACCGAATAATATTGTTTCAAAAGCCTCCTCCAAATCAGGAAGCGGAACCTTAGCTAGCGCAGTCCCACTCAATCCAGAGAGGGAGAGCAATCCTCCGTCGAATGGACTAACTCGTTTATGGTGCACATGAGATTTTTTCTCTAAAATTGAATCTTTATCTGATTTGTCATGATCATCTTTACTATCAATATCCATTGCTTCATTGTCTACCTCTTGATTACTTTTAGATTTTTCATTTGTCTTTGCTTTATTCATCTTTCTCATCATACCAGTGCTAATATACTTTTTATCCATTGCCTTGGTATCAACACTTTCCTTCATCAGAAATGCTGTTTCTGTCATGTTCTTCCATCGAGATACCAAATCATTATCTGAAAGTGTCTCAATTTTGTCTAGTACAGACACTTCGTTGGGGAGAAAGTAACCAACACCGAACGCAAGACGTACACAAATCCTTGGTGGAAGTAAGCGAGAAACAAGATTGTTTTTTGAGCCTCCGTCAGGCTTAATAGATGTTCCATCACTTGCTGGTAGTCCTCCAGTGTTTTGTTTCTGCCCATGCCTATGATTCTTTTTCATAGACTTTGAAGTGGGGGCATTTGATGCTGTATTTCCTGTAGTAGTTGATGTCTTATCTTCATTTGATGAAACCTCAAGAAAAGAAACCCCAAACACATTAAGAACACATCCATCTCCATAAGGCGTCCTAACATTATTACCAGGCAAAATCCAACCACTCGAAAGTTGAACAGACGGATCATCAGGATTAGGGAGGTTCAACTCATCCTTTTTCTTGCTACGATTTTTTTCGTCAAGTGTAACTCCACCTATACCTGAGTTTCGTGAATACGTTACAAACTCGTTGTTTGATGTTTCATCAGCTAAAACTTCTAGAGTATCTTCATCCATTATCAAAGATATTAAATCTGACATTGTATTGCATTGATATTTCGAATCTTCAACATCAACTAACATTTCGGTCATCTTCTTAATACAGTCTTCTTGCAATGATTGAAATTCTCTATTCACAATAACGCTCTCTTCTCTCATAATTCGTAGATGATTCATAAAATGGTCACGGAAAATACTTCCGTACACTTCCACTTTTTCTCGTTCATTTTCAGCATGTTGTAACTCTTCTTGGGTTCGTTCAACCGTTTTTCTATAATTTCCAAGATCTATTTCGACTTCATGTGGATTTCTTTCCCAACGCAATAGGCGATTTTTCTTTTTGGAACCAATACTTTCAGGAGGGCGTGGAGGATTGAATGCTTTGATACTGTCTATAATCTTTGGTGATCTCAATGATATACGTTCATTGTCAGCCGCAGAGGCACTACGAGCGAATTGATATTTAGACCCAACTCCAGAAGAAAGAGACTCTTCTCCTTCGCCACTACTGGATATAGAATCGTTGACAGTTGTTGGGTAGTGTTGGGCGGATATACCTTCGGGGGCTATGAACGGATTCAAAATCTTATCAGAAGGTAGTGGACCCTTAGCGTTATAATATTCCTCGTCGTCAGGGATAATGTCGATCAAGTTTGCTTTTTCATTTTCGATTGCTGAAAATTCACCTTTTCTATCCAGTTTGGAAGCTTGTCGAGAGAATAACTCTGGCTGAAAGCTATGGTGTGATCTAGCCACTTTGAGATCGCTTTTGATTTCACTTTTGTGCAATCTACGGAAGCCTTCCACATCCGGCACATGCCTCGTTCTAGTCCGTTTTTCTTCTTCTGTCAGAGTTTCCAGAAACGAAGCCGCTTCTCTATTTGTAGAAGTAGTGGTGGTAGTTCCAGTGATACCTCCCACCGGTCCAATTGGAATACCAAGCCCAAAAGCTTGACGGGAATCACGTGAAAAGTGTTTATCACGGGCATCTTGAAGGAACGTTTTTGCCTTTTCATTCGTCGATCCAGAGTTGGCAGTATCAGCAGCAGTAAACATTTTTGAGTCTGGAAGGATGTTTTCGTTCTTTTCATTGGAAGATTTGAGTGTAAGATCTTCCTTAGATGTGTCTATGGAACCAGTATGTTTATCAACATCGGGTTCTTTTTCATTGGATTCTTCTTTTGGATCGATGGACATTTCTGCTTCATCATTATCATTTGAATCAGTATTTGTTGGATGGTAAGTTTCTGGTTCCGCTACTTTGGATTCATTGGCATCCTTTTCTTCGTTTTCGTTTTCGTTTTCATGTTCATGTTCATGTTCGTTTTCATGTTCATTTTCATGTTCGTTTCCATTCTCATTGTCATTGTCACCGTTCCTCATTGGATTGTTATCTACTAGACTTTCTGTTTCTTCTTGTTTCACAATATCCATTTCAATTGCCATTTCGTCAGTCAATTCGTCAGTCTTTTCTTTGTCTGTTGCATCCGAAATAACTTCCGTGGAAACATCCAATTGCTTGTCCTTTACTTCAATGTCAATATCATTTGCATCTTCTTCTTTGGATTCCTTGACATCCTCCTTTGTATCATTTGCATCATTGACTTCCTTCTGTGAGGTAGCCACATCAATATCCATTCCTGTAGTGGTTGGGTGGACGTCTGTGGATGGAATCGATAATTCTTTCGTTTCTTGTGCTTCATGATGGACGTTGGTCTTATTTTCAGCAGATGGATTTTGTTGGATGATATCTTTCATCTGTGGTTCTTGCTTCTCTCTTTCCATGGATATGGATGATTTCGAAATAGGGTCAGCAACTTCTTCTAGTTGATTCACTAAATTTCCACTACCCCCCAGTGGGATAGATGGTATTGAGGTAGACGTATCCTTTGCGCCGTCTGTCGTTGCATCTTGAAGGATTGGATCATTATTTGGATCATTGATGGGGGTGGATGCTTCGATCCTCTGTGACGTCTCCGTAATAGTTGCTACTACATCGTGTTTCGACTCGATCCTATTCCTATCCTGATCAAATGATTCTTCGTAGATTTTGGTGTCCGAATGAATTGGTGGTAAGAATGTGCTGGAGTTGGCACTTTCGACATTCTGCGTATAAGTCTCTCCCGCATTGGGCAATGAGGAAGACACAGCTGTTCGATCGACAGCGGTGTCATTTTGTGCGGGAAGTTGACCCATGACAGCATTCGTTAAGGCTGTTAAGTTCGGTACGGAGCTTTCCTCCAAAGTCCCCTTGTCGTTGACGTTGTCGTTGACGTTATTCTGCGACATTTTGCTGCAAGAAAGATACTCTTAGGGTCGTTGGAAGGTTCTATGTGCTGTGATACAAACACCAAAGCGTGATGATAGAAGTCAGAGGATGTTTGGAGAAATAAGGAACATTCCTTTTCAACGAAAAATCGTATATAATTGTTTGTCATGATTGTCAACCACATTTTGCGTTTGTCACGAAATAAAGTTTACGCTATACGTAATAGTAGTTTCATTCAACACACTCAATTCAATCATGCTCTGAAAACCTTCCTTCGTTCCGACGCCAGTCCCAAATTTCGATTTCTATGTCACACTCATCACTTTCATCTCTTTCTCCACTTACCGTATTTTCAAATGTCAAATGGATGGATGCCACGAAGTCACTTCCTTCCAAAACTTGATATTCTTCACCTCACCTCAGACTCTGTTTGAATACTCTTGCTCGTTGTCAAAAATGAAACGGATACTAACTAGGAGTTATTATTGTATTCATTGTACTTAAGATGATTCCTAAATTGAATGTCTTGTGCAAAACATCCTAATTAATTAGTTATAAATGTGATTCGTAGAAACAATGTCCGTAAGCTTACGTGTATAGTAAGCACCTATAAATTATCTTACTATATGGATAATGGTATAACCGACCGTCATCATTGTCCATATGTGAAATCTGTAAAAGTGCATACTACGGGGGGAACTCCAATAAGGTATGTATGTTGTTGGAGGAACTCACTCTCCACCTGCAAGTTTCCGTACGGTATAGTACCAGAGTGGAAACGGGGCCTGTCACAGTGCATCGCGAATACATAACCCAAGCAAATTTATTCTTCCTGAAAAAAAAAAAGACATTTTCATCATACTTGAACTTTCGGAATTTATGATGTCATCCAAGTATACTCTTTCCTATCCTGAGATGATCGACAACGCATCGAAACAAGAAATCAATCCAAACATAGATTCTCAAAATCCAATAACAAGGAACATTTCATTGACATCCTCCAAAATTTCAAAAAAAAATGTTCGATAGATATCATGGATTCCACCATTTTCATTACATGGCATTGTCACGATTTCCAAAAAAAAAAAAGTATGGGAAAAATGAAACATTTAGGTTACTTCATAAATGGAAGCAACGATTCCAAAGGTAGGACCAAACACACAAGCTTGCAATGTCAACCCCCGAAATAACAATTTCATAGGAGGAGCAAACACTTTGGTGCCAGACCATAAACTCCATTTTTCTCGACTGTGCATATAATAGGTTTTGAATACGTCCATCGGTGTTACTACCAGGGAACAAGTGGTACCTGCTAACATTCCACTTGTCAGCATGTTGAGAACTTTGGAATGGGACGGTATGGAACGGTGATTAGTATCATCATTCTTTTGCGTAGGTATTCCATTCCACTCCATGTTGGAATTTAAATATCGTTGAAATCCATTGAATAATGGAAAGAAGGATATATTAAACACAATTTCTCTCACAGCAAGTATTCCAACTCCTTGATAGGCTCTAGTTCGACGTTCTACAGGATCACTTGTCCCCCCAGCAAATAATTGACCATGCGTCCATTGTTTGAACCGATTCCACGTTGTTTGAAGTTGTTTCTCTTCCGAATCCTTTATTTGATTCGCACGATGTGCTTCCAAAGGACATAACAAAAGAGCTTGACAGAATCCCGAGATTGCTCCTGCTAAAATTTCACTCACAAACGATTCTTGCAGAGGCTTCTCCTTCATGTCCGCAATCATGGAGGTCGTGGCAGTTATCGATACTTCATGTGATATGATCCGGAAGAGAGGTGATATCACCAAACGCAATTTTTGTTTCTTTTTATGATCGTTCGTAAAATTGATTAGTTTTTTTGTCAATTGATTTGTTTGTTTCGAAGTTTTTTCAAAGTTCCAATCGGATAGAGCTTTTTTGGTGAAGGATTCTCGATACATTTCTGCCGGATAGGTGATGAAAGAACTCACAACACATGCTGCTCCAGTGGCTGTTATCTTTGAGAGGTTAGGTGAAATTCCATCGATGTGAGTTACCATATGTGATTCTGCCGCAAGGAAGGTGAGAAAGAAGTCTGATAGTTTCAGTGAGATGATGCACTTCTATTTTAGAATATCATGCCTTCTATGATTTCTTTCCATCGAATGGAATTCATGAACTTGATGGGATGCAAAGTTATATGATGTATTGATATGTTCTCTCCCAGAACTTACTGCAACTAACTGCTGTAAGGAATTCTTGTACGGTAATTACATTACGAAACATGAATTACCATAAAACTATCAACAATGACGCATACGAAGTATATTTATTTAGAGAGGACTTTTGTTGATATGCACATAGTTAGTTAGTTGTTCATACTTTGTACGGTGCATAGTACCTGAATGACTGGAATAAGCTCACACAGCCAATGCGTACTTCAATACTGATGTGTACGTAGAACAATTCACGTATGTAGACTGTATCAGATTATTCTTTCAGGCATTTTTTCTACGTAGCCTTTAATATCGACACGCGGGTAGTTTCAGTTGCACCATGCAAATTTTGCCTCCTGGGCTTGGAATAACGTGAACTGAAATTGGGCTCGCTCCTCAATTGAAGACAAAAAAAACAAAAAATAATGGTGTCTCCAACACCTCCTCAAACTATAAGATTTCCAAATCAACCGCAATATTACAGACCGCAATCTTTACCGCCGAATGGATCCCACTATGGTTCGGGATCTTTTGGAAATGGTTCGCGGTATGGACCGCCGGCTGGAAATGGAGGAGCCCCTCTTCATAATGAACTCAACCTCCAATATGGAAACCCAGGTATGTAATTTACGTATCGAGTATGTACGGTATCATTTTTCTTCCCTTGGTAACTTACATTGATGATCCAATTCATGCATGGAATTTCATGATCTGTTTTTCGTTTGGTTTCAATATTGTTTTGTTAACGCATTGTTAACGCATTGCTCCAATATCAGAAATGGATGAGAGAAATAATTTTTACAATTGGAAAAGAATGACCCGCACCATTGCACATTATAAACGTATTGAGCAAATAGGAGAGGGCACATATGGTCAAGTGTACCGAGCCCAATGTATTGCATCTGGTGATATTGTAGCAATGAAAAAAATAAGAATAAACAATGGTGGTCAGGGATACGGTCTCCCTTCCACAGTCATTCGGGAAATTAAAATTCTCAAACATTTGCGTCATCCAAATATGGTAAAAATGTTAGAGGTTGTAAGTTCGAAAGGGGTAGAACACTTGGACGAGGAGGATGAACGAGCGGATGAACGCCGAAAAAAAAAAGAAGATGCCAAAAATGATAAAGACAAAAACTCTAGTAAAAAAGACAAATATAAAGATCGTACTAAGGATTCGAGAGAATCTCTCAAAGGTAACTTGTTTTTGGTATTAGAGTTTGTATCACATGATCTAACTGGTTTAATGGATATGGCGTATCGCTTTACTGAAAGACAAGCTAAGTGCATTTTTCGACAATTGTTAGAAGTGTTAGCATACATACATGAGAATAGATATGTGCATAGGGATATTAAATGCTCAAATATACTCATTGACTCTAGATTTAGAGTAAAATTAGCTGATTTTGGATTAGCAAGATGTCTGGAGACAAGTTCTGATGAGTAAGTTTTATCAATTTATTACTATGTAGACTGGTTTGCTCATTTACTCAATTAGAGTGATACCAACGCACTTTGTAACAATCTTTTTTTACTCTTTAATTTTAAAATGTATAACAATATTGACTTTTGCCATTTTCTTGAATCTTTCCTAAATTAAGACGAAGATGGGATCGAAAAGTGGATGAAAGCAAGTTAGATCTTACGAATAAAGTAATAACATTATGGTATAGGCCACCAGAATTGCTACTTGGTGCTACAAAATATGGGACTTCAGTGGATGTATGGTCCGCCGGTTGTATACTTGCCGAACTTCTTTTAGGTAGACCACTTTTTCCGGGTAAGAGTGATATAGAACAACTTGACTTAATTTTTGATTTACTTGGTACTCCGACAGCAGAGTCTTGGGAGGGCTTTCAGGACTTAAAATTGATTAAATCTGGAGATCGAAAGATTGGTGCTCCTCGAAAATCTGTGCTACAGAAAAAATACGGAGGTAAGATAGGTACTCCTGCACTAAGTTTGATTGAAAAACTGCTTGAATTGGATCCGGAGAAAAGAATGACTGCTCCGAGGGCACTATCCGCTCGTTACTTTATTACCGAACCAACTGCTCCTATAAATCCTGAGGAGTTGGGAACAATCGATCTTGGTTACGATGCAGGTAGTGGCCATTTTCATGAATTTCAAACAAAAAAGAAACGTAGGGAAGCGAAGGTGAAAGCAGAGCGAGCAGTAAAAGAATTGAAGGCAAAAGGGATGAGTGAGGAAGAGTTAGAAAATAGATATCATGAGATTTATAGATCACAAATGAAATTAGCTGCAATGGGAAAGGCAAAAGCTCCAGAAAGTAGTTCTCATCACCGTAAATCGGATAAATCAAAAGATGATAAAGGACGTGAGTCTTCAGAACCAAAACCATTTAAAAAATTATCAAGGGATCAGTATCATAGCATGTCCGCTGAGGACAAGGAACGATATAAACGAAAAAGAGATCAGGAAAAAAAACGTGAAGAGCGTGAACGTAAACGAAAGAAAGAAGATGAATCTAGCAGCGATCGGAAAGATAAACGAAAAAGTAGTGAGAGACCCAGGTCCTCCGAAACAATAGATGACAATTCAAAGCATTTAGGAAAAGAAACAATATCAAATGAAAAGAAAAAAGACGGTCATACTCGTGAGCATGATAAATCGGATCATAAAAAGCACAGTGATGAGAGCAGCAGGGAAAAGAAGAAAGAAAGAAGTGCTAGTAAAGATCATACTAACCGCACGAGTCGCTCTAGTCATCACAGATCCAGGAGTAGGGAAAGAGGTGGTAGAAATGATAGGAAGTATGACAGAAGTAGAAGTCGGGATAGGAGTCATGGCAGAAGTAGAAGCCGGGATAAGAGTCATGGCAGAAGTAGGGATAGGAGTCATGGCAGAAGTAGGGATAGATCACACGGAAGAAGTAGAGACAGAAGTAGGGATAGGAGCCGAGATAGAAGCCATGAAAGAAGTAAATCAAAGAGTAGCTTTAAACGTAGTAAATCAAAAAGCAGGGAAAGAATCAATGAAAAACACTCAAACAGCAATAATGTGAATGAATCAATGAAACGAAATGATCATAATGCCTCACCACCAAAAGAAATACAAGGGGATAAGCGTTCACACGATAGAGATAAATCAAAGGAAAGGCGAAGAGAAAGGAAAAGTGATAGATCCAGGGATAAATCAAGGGACAGTCGCGACAGGGATCGAGGGAGGGATAACAGGGATAACAGAGAAAGGGACCGTGATAGGGATGATAGAGATAGAGATAGGGAAAGGTACCGGGATAGAGATCGCGATAGAGATAAAGATAGGAACAGGGACAGAGACCGCGATAGGGATAGGAGTAGAGAAAGAGATCGTGAAAGGGAACGCAATAGAGATAGGGATCGTGTAAGAGACAGAGACAGAGAGAGGGATAGAGATCGAGATCGAAGAAAAAGCAAAGAAAGGTCTGGAGATAGAAATCGAGAGAGAGAAAGAGAAGGAGCTAGAGATAACCATTCTAGGCGACGATCTAGAAGTCACTCACCAGCACACAAGGATAGGCGACCTGATGGAGGATATCGGGACGGTGGTTACCGAATGGATCGGGATAGATCTCCACCACGTGGAGAGTGGAGACGTGATGGACCACCTCCTCCTTTTCGTTATAATGATGGGCCACCTTCACATGAATATTACGGTCCCAGGCGTGATTTTGGGCCTCCAGGCCCTCATCCTGGTAGGGGTGATATGGGAGGTGGAAGATTTCCAGATAGAGGGCGTGATCAATATGGTGGTAGAGGTGGACACAGAGATAGACGATGAAATTAATTTGTTATTATTTTGCAAAAAAACTGCTTCTTTATTTTTTATTTTGAATCAATTCTATTTCTCGAGAGAGATTTATGTTGGGACTAAAAGTAATATCAAAGTTTTGGATTGTCAATTTTTAATATTTGTTATATAGATTTCTTCTCTTGCTCATGAAAATTCACTCGTTCAAAATTTTATCTCATTATTATTGACTCTCATTAATTTCTTTATCAAAACCATTTTTGGACACGTGTGTATTCGTCGTTGGAGCATTTTTGTTAGGTTTGTGCTCATTAGAGAGTTTTTGCAGAATTTTGTTGACGAAACATCGGAATAAAGTTCAGCACATAGTTCATAATGAATGTACGGTAAAAGAAATTCTACAACAGGAAGACCTAAAAGCCAGAACACACATGTTAAATAATTAAATGGCCTAATATTTTCAGAATTCTCTGCTGACAGCAGACGATTATGTGTGACTTTGTGCTTTCACCAATCGTTGAGAGGAAAAGTGAAAAATTTGTGCAGAATATTTGAAAATTCTGAAAAAATTTACGTATATGGGCACAATTGAACCTCTTTTCAGCATACGGAAATATCATACAAATGTACGTACAGGATGTCACATAGGGAAAATTGAACTAAATACAAAAAATATTTAGAGATTTAATTCTTAAGTTTCATCATTTGTACACATATAAAAGCCTAATCTCACTTGCATATAGATAAAATAATTAAAGTTTGAATACCGCAAGAATAAAAGACCAGATGACACCTACTCGGATATTTTAAAAGAATACATCATATCTCGGAATGGTTTCACATACACAATAGACTTCAAGAACAATAGTTTTACTATTCAAATGTACGTAACATTACGAAGGAAGCCAGTCGAAAACCTTTAGTTGAGTGTGACATAGTAGTATCAATTTAGTTCTTCGCTATTTATAGTAAGTCTATTCAATCATCCCACCTTTGTGTTTGGCTCCTCTCAGAGACATAATAACAATAGCTCTTTGGCTCTAACGCTTCCTTTGAACTTCATCGTCAAAATAGAATTTTCGGTCCAAACGAACACTTCTATACTCAAAATGACTTCATCAAACAGGAACATCAGAGAAACAAGTCAGAGCTTTAACCTGACCTATGTTTATTTGCAACTGTTTAAGACTCTTTTATTTCTCCAAATCGTGACAATTTTCTTACCATCTGATAAAATTGGAAGCCAAATTGGAGCATTCGCATTAGATCCTTTGGAGGATTTCGTTCGCATAACATCTAGCTGTAGAATCAACGAAGTCGTATTTGTAGAAACTAAACAAAAACTATGCACAACAAAAATTGGTGGAGAAGAGGAGGACGTGGAGTGTGGCTGTGAAGATACCTACTTTTTCACATTCAATGCGCCTGAACTATCTAATGCGACAGACATGGATTCCGTAAATATTTCCAACCTAGATTATTTTTATAGGTCACGTAACGATGTCGTAGATCGCGGAGTTGAAAATTGCTTACAAGGTCAAAGAGTTGAGCCAAGATGGAGCGAAGGATCTTTAACAGAATGTTGGATGCCAAGAGCCCCAGACAAGAATTTAACAGCTTCCTACAATTGCGGAAATGAAGAATGCATAAAAATCTTTTCTCCAATCCTTGATGCAATCAAAGAAAACACATTCGAAAAGGTCTCTTATATCCTAGGTATAATTAGCCTTGGTTTGGTCGTTCCTGTTATGACCTTGGTTATCTGCCTGAAACAGACCAAGTAAATTTATTTTATGGGTTCTTTTTGGAAATGATTTAAAGTTTATATGTAAAATTGAGAGTCACAGAACGTTATTTTGTAATATTAAACCATTCATGTTGAGCAACAACTTTGAATATTGTTCGTGACACAAAAATAAGTTAAAGAGAAGTATTATTGAAGCCATACGAGGATAAATACCTCTCTTGACAAGTTTGCCTTTACCGTGAAGAGTTTGCTTTTCTTTCTTCCGTTCCTCGTCTGGACTTTCACATGCGTAAATTCAATCAAGCATGAAAAACCCAATCTGATTCATTTGTACAACGCCGTACTTTCCCAAAAGTAAGTGAAACTTCCTACAAACAAAAATTGAATAATGCCCAAGTATATTTATATCTATTCTCATCTATTAATTAATATATTAATTAATATATTAATTAGAGAATATACAATCATTAATGTGGCATGTAGCATGTTCATCATATCTTTTTACTTACGCTTTCAAAAGACATCTTCCTAGAAGTAACACAACAGCCGACCCGGACTCTAATTCTCGACGTACGACGGTCCAAAGAGATATGCGCATAACTACTCTGTTGTTGTCCATTTCTGTTCATTCCATCTCAAAGCGGTCAAAGTCATGGGCAATCGTTCATCAACCCCTTCAGCTACAGTACAAAACATAGATGATCAAGATAATGCACAAGAGAGCGGGGAAGGAGAATCTATAATTCTCGATCAGAAACTTCAAGGTTAGTCTTTCACAGTTACACAATTGAAATCGACTGCGCTATTGATGAATCCCCTACCTAATCCAATTATTTTTCAATAATTGTATTGGGAATAGAAACCCTTGTACAAGATTTTCAGAATAAAATTTTAAGAGAAGAATGGGAAGGAAGAGTTAAAGGAATTTTGATGCAAGCCAATGATAGAGAAGTAAAAGAAGAAGAGCAACGACTAGCTTACGAAAAAAAGTACGAAACATGGAAAGACCAAAACGAAAAAAGGCATTCAAATTTAGATATGCAATTAGAAAAGCTCAAAAACTCTTTTAGGGATACTGAATTTGCATTGAAATATGATTTGAAAGCTGTTCAAGAAAAAATGGGCAGTGGTCCTAAGGTATGTCAATTATCTCAAACATCACTCATCTAAAGATATTGGTAATCATTCCGCTGAATCGAAATTTATTCGCCTATTTTTAGTATAATCAAGAGGAAAATACTTGTTTGGATGCAAGAGTAAAGATGACGAAATGCTTCAATGCAAATGCTGATATCGCATCTTGTGATAGTTTCATGAATTCTTTTGAGACCTGTGTCAAAAACACCATCGTTGAAAAAACACTGAAACAGTAGTTTAGAGTATCTTACCAACAAAGCTTGTTTTGATATATGTGTGCAGAAGCTTTGATATTGCGAATATTGTATGAAATTTCAGTAGCAGCTAAAAGTTATCTATAATCTATAAATCAAGACACAGTAGACAAAATCAATTATTTATTGCCTGAAAATATTGCCTCTTTTTGTTATATTTTTGTTTTTTTCGATGGAGGTTCAGTTGCCTGCCTCGAAGAATTTTCATTCGTTGCAGCTTGTTCTGTATTAATTTTCTGTACTGCCTTGATGGATTCTGGCAAGAAAAATGATATACAGAGCATATTTTTCCGCGGAGATATATCTCTCACAATATGTATTTTTACATTATCTTTGGATTTGTTCAAAGTGCATCCCAGAGCTGTATTGCAACGAAGAAATACTTCTTTTTCAGCTTCTTCATCATCCTTTGATGCAAAACAGTGAACGTGAACTGTTGGTGCTTTTTTATATTTGTAGCCTCGGAAAGCATCCAGAAATTCAATTGCAATAGCTGGCAAGTTCATAATGGCATGATCAAAATCAATGTTTTGCTCAATCAGATGATGAATAAATGCTCGACCATCCATATTATATGGTATCAGACGATCCTCGCACCTATTTACTTTCGAATTTTTGACTAGGTAATGGTGCGATCGAGGGTTTAAATCATTTGCATGAACTTGTATATTTGAATATTTGGAAGTAAGTGGAACAGCGAATGGGCCTTTTCATCAAGTGTCATGTATCAAAATAGAAAGAGAATTAGTTGTGTTCAGGCCGTTGAATTTGACCTTAATATTTTTGTTTCTTACCAACACCTGCCATAATATCTGCAACTATTACAGTCTCTTCTTTTGTATTTTTATCCTTTGATAGTTTTGATTTCTTTTTGGGGTTTCCTGCTATATATCTAACTAGTCTTTTGTGCTCAAATTGCAATCTAGAGTTCCAATAGACATGCTGAAAATTGAGTTGAAATCTGCAGCCTTCTTCTTTTACTTCTACTTCTAAAGTGTCGTCATTCAACGAGAGCTCTTTCTTTGTTTCACCATTAGACTCAATAGATGATGCTATAATCTCCATAGGAAAAGTTCTAAATTCTCCTTCAACATTTCCAATTTTGTTGACAACTAACTTGATTGTGGGTGCATTCTTATCCATAATAACCTTTCCAATAATATATTTGTATGGTAGACAATCATCGCGTAAATTGAGATGAGCTAGATGACCCACAATTTCAAAAGCTGAGGGAATTTCGGGTAAACTGGATGGTAGAAGTTTACGCAGAGTTTCTTCCACACTGTAATGCGAGTAATTGGTCATAAACACAAAAGTTGATTTACGAATGTCATTCCCTTCTGTTGTATTTTTGTCATTTGTATTTGAGAAAAGTTCTTTAAGAACTGGAAGCTCATAAATGTCATTTATACTTTTCTCTGTAGATCTCGTTAAAACAAGCTTTCTTTCCTTAGAAGGATCTATATCATGTATTTTCTCTGCAACAGGCACATTGTAAACATTTTTGACTTTTGGACGGTGCATAAGGACGGAAGAAAGGGTTCGACGAAGCTCCGCAGTTCTTCTCGCGGGTATAATTATTGCTGGATGAATAATTTTCTCTTCAAAAAAGGAAAGCGAAGGAAATGATGTTTTCACATCGTACACATAGTTGGGATCAGATGGGGCGGGAAGTGGTATCTCAATATCAGCAGCAGACATTCTTCTTGAAAACTAAAACAAAAAAGTTGATGGCATAAAATTTAAATTTATGGTTGAGATCGAGATTGCAAGGTTCAGAAGGGTAGGAGCAATTACCATACGTACAAACAATACGAAAACTCTTCATTTCAGCTTTTCAAGGGATTACAAATTAAAAATTTTATGATAATATTTCTTTCTCAAACACGAGGACAAAAAGGGATAAAATAGAAATGATACATGTAGTGATCTAGAAAGCTATCGACTTATCTTTCAACGTGCTTAAAGTCTTTCTTTTCTAATCGAAGGTTAATGTAATTGGCACGTAAACAGTACTTGAACATAAAATCATTAGAATTTTTGTTACTAATTCAAAATTATGTAAGAGGTAAGAAACAAGGACTACATAATTTTGATACAATTGGAATATAGATTGCTATAAAACATGAAGTTCGATATTAAAGTACAAAAATACCAGCGACGATCCACCAAAAAAACTACACATGAGTTAAGAAATCTTTTAATTTCGCAGTTATAATATTATATAGCTTGTACTTAACATGATGACAAGCAAATGATGTTTTCACAAATAATTTAGTCTAGCGTCGTTCACATTCACTTTCTTCCTGGAACAAAATTTAGTCTTGGTGCTCATCTAACCAAGAATGTATCAATCCTCTAAGTGTGTGATTAGGAATAAGTTGAGGCTCTCCATGAAATGATTGATTCGTTTTGGGGTCTACATTTGGTCGGTGAGCTAGTGCCATATAAATTGCTTTCTTTTCATAAGTGT
>Ga0209092_10000699_pt1 | contig 33507 bp, 19 predicted proteins | sample FraStrMetagenome_FD_187446 | JGI IMG/M metagenome (GOLD analysis project Ga0209092, IMG submission 187446) | Marine eukaryotic phytoplankton communities from Arctic Ocean - Fram Strait ARC3M Metagenome (SPAdes) (version 2) | ecosystem: Environmental > Aquatic > Marine > Oceanic | place: Fram...
TTCAGCTTTTCAGTAACTGCAAATCATTGAGGTACGTATCACTAGGTAAGTCCATGATATGTCTTCATTAATTAATTTCAATGGCCGGCGTATGGGGTCACGTATCGCAGCAAATGTGCTACGGGGTCCCCTTATTGGACCCGGGTCCTCTCAGCTCCGAGTATATCTAAAGCCTCGTGCCTTGATGACCCAACTGTACATATAAAAACTGGCTGTTCCTGATATCCTCGAATAAGGTGAGACGGTTGACGGAACAGTTAGCAGCTTTTAAGCAATATGTACGGAAGGAGACTGTGAGCTGATGACCTGAAAGATGTGTTCATGGGCACTGTCATAGGTACAAAGCCATGTTCCTCTATAAACAACACAGACACACACACACACACACACAGATGTTCTAATAAATAATAGTGAAACTTGTGAAAATTAATTCCGAAGTACATATGCGTAGAGGAGAAGCATGATACCGTTGAAATTAGAAATGCAGCCGATTTTAAATGAAAATACATACTCAGCAGATGTTTTTTTTGGTTCTTATTTTTTCTGTTGACAAGTTCTCTTTCCAGTTTTCTGTTCTTTGTTTATACATAGGCCTGGTCTTTTTTATTTGCGTAAGAAAAATGAAGAATTCAGTTGATTTTTAATAATTATGGTTCGGTAACTTTCTAAGCATATGAATATGGATTTAGCTACATTAAAGAGTAGGAATAATAATATTTTCTGATTTTTGTACGATTGAAATTATTGTAACGTAATGTTTTCTTGCAATGAACACTGTCATTGGTAAAATATTCCCAAGCTTTTTAATTCATTGAGCAAGACATGACTTCACTGATTGCAGAATTCGAAAGCAAATTTTATCAAGCAACAGAGATGCAACCGTTTTATTCTCTCTCCATTTTGATTGACTCATCTATCGATTGAGCCCATTTAGGTTTGAAAAAAGCAGCAACCTTCAACGGAGTTTTACTAATGGACGATTCAAATTGCATAAGTAAGTCTAGAAATATGTTTTTAGCGCGTTTCACGTAGTGGAATATCTTAAATATTTAAATCATGTTTCTTCATCTATCACCATCGTGTTTAAGTAAAATTTTAAAACATTTCGTTGGACAAGAATTCGGCGAAAATTCGGCATTAGTGTTCCTATTTCACTGCTAAAAGAATAATTTACTAGTTGTTTTCATATATATTTTTAAAGCGCTTCTCAAATTTAGAAAATATATTTAAAGTCGATTTCTTTTTTCAGAAGCATTTTAGAAACGAAATTAATAAAAAATAAGAACCGATCAAATTTATTTATGACGATTCTATTCTTTACAGGCTTATTTGTTAACATATGCATCGCAGAGTTTCCAGGTTTCTTTTCTATGTATTTCCAGGTTTTTACCGATGTTTTTTGTTTTAGGCTTAAAAGAAACAAATACAGAATAATACATTCCCGAATTTCTTTTTAGATAAAACCCGGAGAAAAAGAGAGTTTGAGCTTCGAGTAAGAAATGCATTCTCTTAAATAGTCCAAAAATACATTCACCCAAAACTTTCAATTACGTGATTTTATGCAGTTTTATTCAATTATAGGCCGGTTTTTCGTTGGGCTGGGCTTCTAAATAAAATTGTATGTGCATTTTTATGCAAATTGCATTTCGGATAAAAATTACTGTTCTCTTTGGATCTGCTTTAACAAAAAATTCTGAGATGCAGTCCTTGCAGACATCTTATTCATTTTTTGCATTTCACAAGCAACACCATGAAGAGTTCAACATTGCATGTTTCTAATCTTCCTGTTCCTAAGGAGAAAAATTTCCCATCAAAGCTCCATCAGATGTTATCTAACCCTAGTTATCGGGATATGATAGTATGGCTTCCCCACGGTAGGTCGTGGCAGGTTCTGCAACCAAAACTTTTCGAAGAAAAAGTAATTCCTTTATTTTTTCGTCACCGTAACATTGGTTCTTTCATGAGACAAGTGAATGGATGGGGATTCAGACGCGTGAATCATGGTCCAGATCGAAACTCTTACTATCACGAGGTGAGTTCGAACTTATTCTAAATTCCATTACCCTATTCAATTAAACTAACCGTGTATCTCGTTTTTCTTGTAGTGCTTTCTTAGAGGTTTTCCTGAGCTGTGTAGACAAATGCGACGACCAAACAGCGAGGAACTCAGAGAACTAAAGTCCGGCCCGTCAATAGCTCCTAACTTCTACGAAATGAGCAAGAGATACCCCTTACCAGAAAAAAATTCTGCGTATAATGATGTTGTCAACATCATTCATCCTGGCACGCAAATGCCAATGAGGAACCTAGAAGTGTTCCAAAGGGCTGGACTTGTTCCATCTGGTGTAAATTCATATTTGCAGCAGCCCAACCCTTTCCTAAACAGTTTATGTGAAGCAGGTGTGAGGCCTCTTGGGGCCCAAGAATTATTATTGCGTTCATCACAACTTAACTTATTAAATCAAAGCCAAAGTTTGAATGCATTATCACAAATACAACAAGTTCTTCCTCAACCATCCTTATTGCGGGGAAGAGTTCAAGATTGTGGTCCATTTGGCGCACAAATGGATGTTGACCAGACTTCAGCTGAGTTGCAACAGATTCAAAGACAAATGAAAGTCCTACAGGAGAGACTTTCTCTTCTTAATCAACCAGTAAATGCAATCCTATCTCCTTCTTTTCGAAATAAATTAGTAGATCCAAGAACAGCAAACTCTTTGAGTTCCATAGGAAATTTGATTGATCCGGGAATCAAAAAGTTTTAACTCTGCAGATAGTTACACTCAAAAAATGATTGTTTGTATCACAAAAATAATTGAATAATCACAGTTTGAATACACACTCTTACTTAGAGCTAATTGTTATTAAATTTGAACGCTTTCTTTAAATATCCGGGTCAGAACAGAAAAGGGACTAGCTTATTTGTAGATGCAGATGAGTGAAGAAGTTTCTGATTGAAAAAGTGTAAGATATTAGGACTTGCAAGAACAACTCCATTCGGTTAAGGAATACCAGAAACGATCTCACTACAGACAAAAGAGACGCTCAAAATCGAATCTCTCACATAGTCAAGAAATGATAACATGAGATTGAATAATATTACAGTATTTTGACAAGGATGGTGGAATCTTTTCGTCTGTAGTTGAACTTTAAAAAGATCATCTGCTGGATAATGACTATGACACATTTTATATATACAATTTCTAAACTAATAAACAGATAGAGAAAAAATAAACTCAGTTTTAAGGATTGAAACATATTTTATCGAAAGTTGAAGTTAAGCTGCCAAAGTTTTTCGGATCTAGGATAGGAAATCAAGTAAGTGTCAGGTGGAATTGTTTTAGTGAAGTAGTAGATTTATTAAGATCTTTGTAACAGTAAGAGTAGCATTTTTACTGGTCAGTGAACTTTATGGTCTACTAGAGGTTCCAATAAAGTATCTAATAAACCAGAGAGGGTAACATTTTTATCTTAATAAGAACATCAATATTTTTAGTAAGAATCTTGACAGCTGAATGAAAATAAAAATAAAAAATCAATCTTAGTACGACGACAATACGTACCGTAGCTTCATAAACCATGCACGCACAACACGAAAACAATCCTATTATTTTGCGTCTCTCGATAGATAAAGGGGAAGCATATTTTCGATTTTAACTTGAAACTTTGCACAATGCAGAAAGTGACAATGAACCAACTTTTACTTTTCTGGTTTTATCTTTTAACAAGTGAAATAAGCACCTCTGCTTTCACATCCTCTTTCCAACTCACCACAATCTCTTTTCATCAAAGTCGACATATACGACTTTCTTCAATGAAGGAAAAATCGCCTGAGCAACTTAATGTTATAACAGGTGCAAACGAATCTTTGAAATTGTCAAATGATATGCCTTCTTCCACTGCCATCAAATCATCTACACCACCCGCCCCCAAAAATACGCTTCCAGGCCCAACTAAATTAGAGTATCAGCAAGGTCTTATAAGTATAGGCATCATTACAATATTGTTCAGTTCAAATTCACCAGTTATTCATGCGGCTTTCATCAACTCTTCCCTACCCCCTCCGGTTTTGCTTTTAAATGCCGCGACCTCAACGGTAGCTTTAGCTGGAATTTCTTTAGGGGGGCCTCTATTAGACGCCTCAGGTAAGAGCATGATTTTATTAATGAGATTTTTATTTCCATGAAAAATTCACAATAATAATTTCTATGAAATCCAATTCATACAGTCCCCACTCCGTGCACCTTAACGGAAGAGCCAGATTTATCATGTGAAAATACAGATAGCCAAGTATCTATTAAGGCAGGCCTTGAATTAGGTCTGTGGAAAATGCTGGGGACGACTGCGAATTTATATGGACTAAGTCTAACAACTGCTGATCATGGTGCCTTTCTGATTCAATTGACGACATTGATTGTCCCAGTTGTGCAAGGATTTATGGGCGTATCTATTCCGAAACGTATATGGTCTGCTGTTGCCTTGGCTCTATCGGGTGTTTTTTTATTCACACGTGATTCAATAGTAGGTGCAACAACTGGCATTATCGAACCGTCCTCTACTTTAACTGGAGACGCACTTTGCGTTCTTGCTGCTATTTTCTATGCCACATACGATTTACGACTTTTTGAGTGGGGAAGAAAAGTTCAACCTCTAACGCTTATTAAAAATAAAATCACTGTGCAAGCTGGCTTATCCATTTTGCTTTTATTAGTTTTGGGATGGGATGACTCTTATCAGTATGTTTCAGCAATGGCATCCAACAATGCTGATAATATAAACGATGCCTTATTGGTAGGATCAGCAGCGTTATGGAGCGGGTTAGCTATTAATGCAGTTGCACCTTTTCTTCAAGTTGGGGGGCAACAAGCGGTCGGCGCAACACGTGCACAAGTTGTGTATGCTTCTCAACCGCTCTGGGCAGCATTATTAAGCTTATGCTTGCTGGGTGAAACATTGAATGAGGATGGTCTCATAGGTGGGGCATTGTTTTTGTCAGCAATGTTCTTGGCTTCGACAGCGGAGTTACCTGACCCAAATTGCGAAGAAATCAATTGCGAGGTTTAGAGTATGAATCAGTCGAGACACGAATACAGGTTTGGGAAATCAATCGCATGAGAGGAAAGAAATGGAAGCACTTTGGGCTCATCGTGCAACGGTTTTTGACTGCATCAAAATAGAATTACACAAATAAAAGTTTTCTAATTACAAGCACAAAGGACTATTTTAACGTTCTTCAGAATGAACATATATATGAAATTAATTGCTTTAAATTCTTTGATCACTTTATGCAATATATATTTGATTAAACGATTTCAGCTGCAGGAAGTGGAGCATTTTGTAAAATGCTTTCTCTCCTTTTTGGAAAGCAACAATTATTTCCTGACAAAGCTGTTTTGCTTTTTAGAAAAAGTCGCGTTAATAAAAAGCCAACCAAACTAACACATCCACATAAAATCATAACCATTCCTGGACCATAAATATCAACAAGAGGAGCAAACAAAGAAGCTCCAATCAAAGCACCAAACTTTCCAGAGGCTGCTGCTATACCATTCAATGTTGATCTAGATTGGACTTGTTCAAATGTAGTTGATGGTAACATAAAGGTTGTAGCATTGGGACCATAATTAGCAAAAAAAAAAGTACCCCCGTAAAGAGATAGTAATAGAAGAGGATGCAATGATACATAGTCCCAAAAGGATCCGATGGAAATGTAGAGCAAAAACATACAGAAAAATCCTTGTGATTGAATAAATCGTGGAGTTTGATAATTCAGTTGATAAATGGAGACAAAGTATCCTGGTAAGGCCAAGGATATAAGGATTGCAGAGTTTTTGGCCAATTCCTGTATCAAGTATTCGGCATCACTGGGTTCCCCAAAAGCCGCCTCCATGACTACAGGTTGAAAGAGTGTGTTTCCATAAAATAAGACATCAAATAAAAACCATGTCATGGCTGTTCCTAGTAGTTTGGTGCATAGATTGTTTTCAGATCGTATAGCTTTCAATATAGAAGTCTTATTGATTTGATTTGGATGAGAGGAAGATTGATTTGTAGACGAGGAAGTGGACATTGGTTCATTATTGTGATGTTGCTCGCACCGTTCATCGAGCGGTGAAAGAGGTGCTTGAAGATCTTTTTGTGTATCATCTTCCTCTTCCTCTTGTGCAGAAAGACAATTTAGGGATGGAATAGTGGTTTCCTCAGATGATTTATTTCGATGGAGTTTGGATTTATGGTAAGAGCTTCTAAGAAATGCAATGATAATGATAAGACCCGGTACACTTCCAAGTCCTAAAATGATTCTCCATGTTATGTCGGCTTCTTCTCCCCATATCGAAACGACTATCCATGTGATAATTGGAACAATTATGAAACCAATCCCCTGAGTGGAAAATGTCAATGCAATCATTTTGGATTTGTAAATTTCGTGGGCGATAATTCTTTGTTCATTGAGTCTATCTGCGTGTGAAGTGTCTTGTTGATTACAAGTAGTGTTAGTCGGATGAGATTTATCAGCAATTTGAGGAGTACTATCATCATTATAATCAGATTCAAAGGAAGCAAGTTCCAATTCTGATTCATTTGATTCATTTTCGACCAACTGAAATTGTTCCACTTCCTCTAGATCAGATTGCTCAGCACTCAACAGTGCAGCAAGTGGATAAACTCCACCTGCTCCAATCCCTAAAATCAATCTCCAAACAATTAGGTTCTCTCTAATTTCCAGCGAATCTTCCGTATTCGAAATAAAAAAAACACACCCCAAACTACCGAAAACTTGCAATCCCATTACTATACACATGGCTAACTGTCTCCCTACCAAGTCTCCCAGCGCCCCTCCTAGCAATTGTCCAGTCATCATTCCCAATAGAAGCGAAGAAGCTAGTAATGATTCCAATTCTAAAGCTTTTGGAGAATCTGGATTATCAAGTGGATAGATTATCGATAACAAAGGGAGCACTAAGGATATATTAGTGACGTTATAAGACGTTGATAAATTAGAAAGCATAGCGACTTTTTGAGGAAAGCTTAATGTTGATTGAAATATCGATTTAGGTTTAATGAAAACATGATGCTCTTCCTGACTGTTACTTTCATGATTCTCAGTCATTGCTATGCTCAATACTGTATATTTCAAAAATTCGTTTTCTCTTTCGAGAATGAATGAGAAGTTCCATCAAAGGTACCTCTGATCAGAATTCTTGATTTATCTCTATGGCACTTACTTTAGAGATTTAGAAGGGACAGAGATTCGTTTTCAAATCATGACGTCATTGAGATACCAACTACTAACGAACTTTAGCGTAGGTACGAATCCAATCATGAATAAGAATTCCAATTCCAAAGCCCCTAAATTCGATACATAACCCTAGCTCTTTGATATTTATTTAAAAACCTTAACTACGCGAACTACCCTCCTCAATGGGATTTTGCCGTTTTTCCTAATTTTTGAATCTTCTCGTCCGACCCACTTCAATCTGATTAGACCGTTGGATTCAGCACATTTAGGAGCCTCATCGACTCTATTGATCTTAATTTGGACTAGCTCAACGACTTTTTAGAGAGTTTTTCTCCATTTTGGCTTTGCAACCGGAAGACTTAGGCTTTTTCGTTTTTAGAACGTTATTTCTGGGCTATTTCTTCATCTCTGGCTTCTATCTACATCTGTAGGACTTAAGCTACCGTTAGAGCATTTCGGTTCTTTCGTGTGTCTTCTGGTTCACTTAGAACCGAGTCGGCTTTCCCACAAGACCGCCATCGCCGGTGCTCATAGTTTCCCTCAAGCTTCGGGATTCATCCTTTTTCGATTAGAATTTCCGTGATTTCAAAATCCAAGCGCATCTAGTTATTCTCGGACTCACATTCAAAGCCTCCTATATACGTCTTGTTTTATTCAGCTAATTCTATCCTTTTGCGTTCTATCTACGCACGAAATTTTCAATATTCAATTCAGAACAGGCATTGGTGGGTTCATACGTCACCAAATTAACCAAATTTTTTTTTTGAATCCATCGCAGTTACTTTGAATCCATCGCAGTTACGTGGAACAAAAGAGGAACGTTTAATTTCTCCGTTCGAGTCTTCAATTGATATAGCACCTACCGAACGGCATACTACCTACTACCTCAAGTATTCGGTTAGAACTGCAGTACCTACTGTCTTCTATTAGAATATCACTTGAGCTGAGTACGCGTTGCGCATCTACACCCTATGATGTGGCTTCGGGAAGAACTTCTATCACTACAGGTTAATAATTTGAGCATCAGGCAGCAGCTAGATTTACTACAGAATAACGCATACATACGGCGTAATCTGGATAGTGTCATTGACATAAAACTGTCTTTGAATCTGGTCGTGAAAAAAGAAGTCATAGGGGAAAAAGTGTCCTCAAGATACGTTCGAGAAATAAATTCTGCGTGGAATAATATTTGCACCTATATTCGACTCGCTTTCCCGAAAGTGTGGTACACCATCCGTGCTAGCGAATTTCTTTGTGAAGATACGATCAATACAAAATTATTATTTCAAGATCAGATATTGACTAATAAAATTCATTCGTGCAAGAAAGTTATTGAAATCTTCAGGACAATTATATACGGTGGATCTTTACGATTACCTCTTTCTCAAGATAGGCAAGCCCAGAAACTCTTCTTGGACTTATTATTCGCGTGTCAAATTTCAGACATATCAGGAATAAGTAGCATCGCAAGTCAAAAAAGAATTGCGTTTTTGCAAAATTGGATAGAAAAACTAGTCTTTACATCATCTTTACCATCGTGCCTCCTCAATAGTGCAGCCTGTAATTCTGGGAACATTACACCAAATTCAATCCAAAAAGACGCCGCGCAAGTCACCAACAAAAAATTTACGGTCACAAAATTACCTAAATCTAGAATCACGTCATTGAAGAATATTAAAGACACAAAAACAGAGTCGCAATCCTCTCAGAGCCTCAATACTACACTTTCCTCTTATATTGATCAACAAACGAAACCGCCAAATTTCGTAGGTATAAAGATCAAATTTGATTCAGATTTCTTGAGTAGTGGAAGTGACACGGAAAGTTCAGTCCATTCAATCTGGAAACCAGTGTTCAAGAGAAAAAGGTTTATAAACAATACTGATTTCGAAAAGGAATAATTGTGACACTATAGGCTTGGACAGGAGAATTTGTTGGATTAAAAATAAATTGGAGTGGAGTCCTGCATTAAACAAAAGCAATGAATGATTCTATCCATCAGAGCCCCCCAATGCCAGCATGTTCCATGCCGACCCAAATCACCCCTGAATCCTTATCTATAGAATCACAGGATAAAGTGAGCAACAATGATTCTTCTACTGAGGCATATTTCTCTACCCAAACCTCCAATACCAACAGAGTATTATTTGAGGATATGTCAATCGCCACAAAAGAATCACATGCATTAAGAAACTATTATGAGCAACTTTTTTCGTCGGACTCGGAGGAGTCAGAACTGCCCGCGTCAAATCATAATCATCAAGTAGATTTAGGGGACCTATCTACACTTCCTAAGGAATATCAAGACGAGTTATTGGGTTTCAATCAACCTATACCAAAGATAATGACTCAAGAAGCATCACCGGAAAACCATATTGACAAAATTGCAACTTTCAACGTGCAAAATAAATATGATCACGTTAGTGCAGCTGAGTTGATGATTCAGGAAAATTTAACATACATTGCTTTTCAAGAACCGTTTCAATCATCCAATCCTCCGGCAGAGTCTTGGCAATCCTTTTCGAAATGCGAGCTACAGTCATCGAGATTGGATTGTTATCAAACACATCATCAAATAATATTAATTGATACTTTCCGGTGGGGAGGTAAAATACTCACCAACTTTGAGTCTTATGTGAATGGAAGAGTTACGGGAATCGCATTTCATTTCGGAAACGGTGATAAAATTGGCATTATATCCGTTTATGCATCATCTGCCGAAATTCATGATAATATTACCGATGGCATCAATGAGGATATATATATCCAAATAAAGCGAATAAAGGAGGGGTGGAAAAACAAACATGAGTCCATGCATGTAGTCATCCTAGGTGACTTTCAGGAGACATGCACAGTCTCTAATAGAGATAACGCAGGTCGCTTCAGAAAATCGAAAATTGAAGACGGAATTCTAATGAAGTTGGAAGATAGCCATGAATCATATGTACGCAAACGGCAGCAAGATCAACCTTACGTCACTCGTTTTGGAGGTGCCGGAGCTAGAGGTATTGATCATATACTTCTGCCATCCTGTGAGGTAGCTCAAAGCCTTTTCCCAAACGCTTACATATGTAGAGATCAAGGTGCCACACATTTCCCTTCCGATCACTCTCTGTTAATTTGCGAATATGATAGAAATGAACGAAACAACAATGAAGACGGTATTGAAACTATTAAGTATCACTATTCTAACTTATGCAATATTAAAATGAAGAATACTGGTCCAAAAGGTAAAAATATATCCATTAATGAGTCTCAATTCAGAGGATCTGAGAAATTTAGGCAACAAGCGGCGCTTTACGCTAGAGTTCAAAAGATCACAGGGGACAACGCCGACCTTTCCAAATATCATCTTGACCCCTTGGAAGCACGCTTGGATGCTCTGACGGAAACGTTATGGCAAGCCGGCCGGGAACAAAATGTATGCGGCCGGAAAAACAAATTAGTTCGTATAGATGAACAGCAAGCTTTGGAAATATCCTACATACATAAGAAATTCATGTTAGGAGTGAAAGATATCATGAGCAGGCTAAAATTAACTGAAGAAAAGGATGCATTACGGTCAGCAGGTGCAACCAGAGGTCGACTTAGGCAGGGGAAAGGATTCAAGATGTTTCAAAATCTTCCCATCCCTTCAAAACTGAGATACCTCCGCACCGCTCTCAAAGCAAAACGAAGGCTCATAGAAAAAGCTCAGAACTGGCTGAAAGAGTTGTATATACGACAGACTTTCGACATTAATTCAATGAAGGAGGCGGAATTTTGGGCCATTCGAGACTGTATTGTCAAGACTAATACAATTGAACGTCATGCTAAAACAATTGCATCCAAAATTTCTGCGGAATGTGAAGAAAGAGAAGTACATATAAATCATATTAAATATATGAAAAACTCTTCGAAAAATAATTCTAACCAAACGTCGCCCCAGGAAAACAGGAGAAATCCTAAGGACAAAACCAACTGCTTACCTGATGTATCGGATTCTATGATAACCTTAATCAACAACTGGCTTGAAGAGGCTAATTGCAATCAACCGTTTAATGTACTCACGTCAAGTAAATGGCTCGAAGCACTAACATTGGACATCTCAAATTGGAAGATACCTCTCACAAATTTCTGGGAGGAGGAATCTCTTGCGAACAATATCGAATTCCGACACAGGTTGCAAGACAGTCTGGAACTTTGCGCCAGCGAGCTAAAGAAAATGGAAAATAAAATCAGCTTTATTCAAATAAAATATAGAAAAGATACGTTATCATACTTCCTCAAGGTCAATACGATAGATTCTTTCACGCGAAAAGTATTACACAAGCAGAGATCTGCACCTACAACCCACTCCGTAATTTGGGATGAAAGCCTGCAAGCAATGCGTCCATGTAACAGTGAAATTGAGGAACTAAAAGCTACGCAGGAGCACCACGGTAAATGGATGGGGAATACGCAAGCTCCGGAAAATTGTGCATTTGCAGAGGTGATTCAAGAGGGGAAATTAGGTCCTAGGGGTATAAAGTTAAAGGGCGACCGTAAATTGAAGATGACTGACATACCTAAACTGATCCACAACGGACACAAATTGTCTCGGAAGGTAAAGAGGGCATTTATAGCCGCCCATAATAAGCATATATCAAAACTATTTCGAAACCCGGATAAAAATCGAAGTGAGTTCTTCTACCCATTTTATTTGAGGGATCGAAATGGAGAGATGAATGAAGAAACGTTCGTGGAGAAGAAACTTTGGAAAAGCCTAGGTAGTATTCCTGGAAAAGCTAGGCATGATGGATTTCAGCTAGCAACTATTGGTAGATTTGGACAAAGATGGCGAAAGCTCCTGTGTAAAATGGTGAAAATTATGCTGATAATGAGATACATCCCATATGAGATGAAAAGGATAGCACGATACCCAATCCCCAAACCTGGGAAGGTAAACGAATATCGACCCATTTCGCTGTGCAATGATCTCTACTGTTTCTTAAATAGCATCATCACTGCGAAGACGAGTAGTGCGATCGAGAGAACGAAATTGCTCCATAATGGTATAACCTCATACAGGAGAGGAAAAAGCTGTGCAACACTGGTCGCTATAGAACAAAGTTTTCGTGAGGATTGCATCGAAAATAACTTACCTTCGGTCCAAATCGACGAGGACGAAGAAAAGTTCTTCGATAGAGTTTGCTTGGAAATTATTTTAGCTTCCATGCGGATAAATGGATTTCCGGATACAGGCTATATCGAGTTTAAAGCATGCATGATGAGTGAGAAACTCGTGGAGATAATTACCTGTAAAGGTACAGTGTTTGCAAAATTTATATGCGGGCTGGAACAGGGGAACCCGGACAGCCCGACTATTGCAAATCTTGTGATTAAAATGAAACATGACGTATGGGCCATGATACCTGAATCTCTACGAGATACTATTCGGAATGATCCCGAAGGGAACTGCAATCGATATAGATTCCACGTGCAAGATAGAGATGACGGTGAAGTATGGATATATATGATGGGTTACTGCGATGATAACTCAAAGTTTTTAAGCACGAGAAAAGAAGAATTATTAATCCCATTAGCACATCACTATATTCAAATGTCCGGAGACCTTAGTATGATTACCAAGATTGGACGAAAGAGCAGTAAATGCGAAGTCCAATTCTTTAACATATCGGCAGAAATGACTATAAAATTGCAAAGAAGTTGGAGCACGGCCTGGAGTTTTGTGCATGATGCACCTGTTGAGGAACAGGTGCCATTTAAAGTTTTTTTGCAAAAGGAAGAATTAACTAAGTTCTATAAATTATGCAAATATGATGATATTAGTATGGAAGAAAGGGACCATTGGGATAAGATAGTTCACCCGAAAGCTCATCGACACCTAGGACTCACTGCAACGATTGGAGGAGACACATCCACTTCAAGTCAGGCGACAATAAGCAAAATGTACGACAGACTAACAAAATTAAAGGTGAGGCATATGGAACTTGATGCACAAAGGAAATGTGTAAATATGCTTGTAGCTACAATGCATAGCTACGTACCCCTTCAGAACGGCCATGATCAGGATGAGCTGAGCAGACTAGATTCGAGCATTGCTACAGCCATAATGAGGAAGAATGGAATATCCCATTCAGATTGCAAACACCGGATTTTTCTTCCGGTGGCTGCTGGTGGGCTAGGATTCTTATCTACCTTGGAGATCGATGTAATAGCAACCGCAAGAGAATTGGAAATATTATGTAATGGAGAAGGCTTGGACTCAGAGGCTTTTCGTTCGAGGATCGCTGCTATCCCAACCTATATACATAAAGAAGAAGAGGAAATCGTAAATCATGCACGGAAAGCGATTCTGAAACTCGCACGATATGGCCTGTATTTTAGGGACAGACGAGATGGTGTTATCAATGATATAATGGAGGAGATCGCAACCAGCAATAATATACACACCATTGGCAATCCGCTCTACAGAGATGGAAATAACTTCTCTATGGGATATGGAAAAGCAAGGAATCTTCTATGCGCATTTGGGAGCCAACTTTATATGTTATTAAAACATTTGCAATCAAATAATTGGATACCTGACGGCTCCGAAAAGAATTTCAAAACAAGATTGCCTTGCTCAGTTGAGAATATTCTCAAAATCAAAAAGTCAGTCCAGGCACGGCACTTTCTCCAACTCACATCTTTTCACTCATTCTATGAATGGAGAAACCTTCGACACTCCGAGTTCCATAAATCCTTGGAGAAAGATCCTTTAGCATGGAGATTAGTCAATTTCGAACGAGAACTTATAGGCAAATTCCCGTCCATACAAAAAGACGAATGGGATGATTATAGGATTTTGAGCGAAGAAATTGAATTGCTTAGTAGGATCCATTGGAAGAAGCATGCAATCAAGTACATCGAAACAGGTAACACCATTGCTTTTGACACTTACAGCGATAATGGTAGGATGTTTAATTTTATAGAGCAGCGCAAAAGCCCTATCATAATTGCAACCGACGGGGCGCATATGCCACAAGAGCCGCGCAGAACATCGGCATCATTTGTTCTATGTAGTTTAGATATTAGAAAGAACGAATCCTTACAAAGTGGTGAATGGGTTAATCGACCAATGATCCCTCTACTAGCGCGGACCATCGCATTACCACACCATATTGGTGCACATGAATCCGATATTGCTCATGGAGAAGGTTACGCTTTTGTGATGCAAGAACTGGCCCTAGACCCTAACGTACCTCGGATTATCATAACGGACAGTGTTGCAATTAGAGAGCAGATGATTAACATCCGAAGCAATGAGTCGAATGAGATCGATCGAGAATATATCAGGAACAAAGCGGGAGGGATTAGCAAATACCTGATAAGCATAGTTAAAAGACACATGGATGAAATGACGTACAAGCATGGAAGACCCAAATCCAACAAAAGCGGCTATGATACCTGGATGCACACTCTGGAACAAAGAAATATTGAATTCCTGGAAACAGCAAAAAACTGGATTGCAAATGAGAGAGAGACTAAAGGAAATGAGGAACACGACCCAAAACAACAGCAGGCTTGGAACCCTTCGTACCTGGATGAGCACACTGGCAGAGCCATACTTAAAGTTGACTCACATCAACTGGATAGTCATGGACGAGCAATTAAAGCGAGACCAAGATATACTTCTCTACTCCCCAACCTAGCGCTACTAAGCGCAAACCATCATGCGGACGTTGGAGCAGAGCTGGGACTCCAATTCAACGGATATCAAGAACCAGATAAACAAATTGTTTTGAAATCAACATTGCACAGCCCAATATCAAATCTCACCTTTTATTTGACTTCCGACGGGCATTTGATAGATCGACATGTAAGCGCTTTTATCCGATGCAGATTCAATTTGGAAAGAGTTCAACGCTTACAAACTAAACCTACTCAAGGTTTATTGTGGCGTATCTTCGATCACGTCACGATCTCGTGGAAAACACTCAATTTACATAAGGGATTTCTACGCTCTCTACACGGAATGAGCAATTCACATTCCAGAAATATATATAAATCACCAATATATAGAGAAGGAAACCTGCGTAACTATTTAGAAAAAGTGCATGACCCAGAAACAAAAAATTGCATTCAATGTGCACCAATTAAGGAACAAATGAAATATTTACTAACCTGCCCGTGGTGTCAATGCCAGTCACAATCATCGTTGAAAGGAAATAGAAGACATTTGATGTTACACTGTCATAATTCAAAAATAGCAAAATTCAGAACCAGAATAAATAATGTCGTGGGATCGCAAATCAATGCATTTTTTGCAGAATTGGAAAGCAGATCTTCTCCGAGTGAAAATTTGAAACTAATGCATGAAGTAGAGGCGTGTTTTCTACAACTGCAAAGAAACCACGTCGGAAGATTGTTAAAATTGTCAAATGCCAGAAATATTCTTTACATTCCAATACATGAGATAATCAATAAACTGCAGAAGAACAGTGTACAAGACGCAATAAAATCTCACCCAATTAATTTCTTTCTTAATTTATTCCATATAACACCAGACAAATTAATGATGGAACCGATGGACGAGGAGTCAGGACTACTGGATTCAGTGTGGTTGGGCCTAATGCCAACCACAATAGCACAAATTATGTACATGAGCATAAAAAAAATCAGCAGAAATTTCGGTGACAGAGAGGAGGGCCTTTTCTGGAAGGAGAGTATGATGCAAAACTGGAGGCAAATTGAAAGCCTTAACATGGGCAGAGCAACCGGGATTCATAGGATTATGAATGGGATAGGAAACGAATTTCAGACGGACTTAATCAAAAAACACAACCTTCAACATATGTCAAATGAGATAGCAGCCAAGAAAAGATCTAGAGCAAAAAGAGTATCGAACCACCTACGAAGAGAAAAAGAACCTAATCAGAAAAAGCGACGAAAGATGGTGAGCAAAAATACAGCTAACCAGAACATCAATTGCAATGGTATAACTTGCGGACTCGAGAAAGCGTTATGGTGTGGGTCAAGCAAATTCACCCCCAATACCATCCCCATCCAACGGAAACAATGCCTCAGATGTTCTCTATTCACTACAGCGATGAAATCAACCGCAGATGTAATGATAAGCCTTCAACAATCACAACCATACCAGCAAGTCAAACTTGTAAAACTACTTCAGGAACAGAAACAAAAAAGAAGTGTCAATTTCACCTCACTAATACATATGCTCAAAACGTATATACCATCCAATGCAGAATTCAAAAGAGCACAATATATCAGCAAAAATAGACCAACAGAGAAGTGGAAAAGAATATGCAAACTCCTTGCAGAACTATCGAATCGAAAAACGAACCCAACTCCAAACATCGACAATATCGCGACAACTCTTCAGAAATGGATCAATGAAACCGAACAGACAATTCAAATCAAAGACCAGGAGCTAGTACATAACAAGGCGTTTATGAACAAGTGTTTGAAGGAATTTCAAAAAGAACTGAAACAATCCAAGCTTAATTCAGGGAGGGAAAAGAATAATAATACACAAGCCTTGCAGCCCCAACAAGAAGCATCGAATACTCACAAAAAACCTACATTGACGTTATTAAAAACGACGACCTCACCAACTCCAGCATCTCGGGAAAGAGTCATAGAAATTTCGTCGGACGAAGAACAAGATCCTCAACCAGGCGTAGCGGAAAAATCCAACGGGGGAAAAAGGACAGAGGAACTTAATGGCACAGGGACGGATCCCAGTAACATGGAAAAGGAAGTGATCCTTAAAGCGAAAATCAATCTAATGAATCGAAGAATGTACACCGCCGGAAATACATTACTGATGGCAATTGAAGTAATAAGGGACAAATACAAGGGAGATGACATATTTGTAGCCTGCCCAGAAGCGGCACAAATAATCATGGCCTGGAATCCGAACGAAGGCTGGCTCAGGTTTGCCCGCATCTTCTACTCCACCCAAGTGTGCCATCGAAATCCAAATGGCCTGTACATAATACCAATATTTTCGGGAGAAACGACTTCGGGACACTGGTCAGTGATCGCAATCCATAAAGTTCGACGGAGACGAGTTGCTGTCACTTTAGATTCACTTGGCAGGGGTTCATTGAACAGCCCCATTGTAAAGCTTATCTCCCAAGCATTTCAACCAAATCGAGGACAAGTCAAATGGAGTAACCCGGCATGCAGAAATCAAACAGGCGTAGAATGTGGAGCCAGAACAATTTGGGCTATGCATTCATTAGCGAAGGCACACCATGAGAAGATCGAATTCGAAGAAAGTATACGAAGAGCCACCCTGTGGTCCCCTACAGAATATGACCAGATGGACATCCGTCGAAACGCAGCGACTCTCGTTCAGGAATATAGGGATCGTATGAAATCACGAGCGATACGGCTACGGCAGTGGAGGTAAGTATGCGTCGAGAACACTGTCGAAGCGAAGGAAAATAGGGAATGGCACTGATGACACTAGAGTGATTCTGGATGTGGAGAAAAGAGAGAAAGAGAGAGAGGGGAGGAGAGAAAATTACCTAATTAAAGTGTGCATATATTTTTAATAATCTAATGACGGCGGAAAAGGAGAATGTGGCGCAGTATCTACGGAGGAAGCACGTAAGTGTTTTCGAGCCCTGGACGCTACGTAAGTCGACACAATATTCTCCTGCGGGACGTGAAGGGATATCAGCCGCAGTGCTTTGTTACACCCACACGGTTAAAAATATAACATACTACTACTACATAACCCTAGCTCTCTTGAGAGAGGGTGTTAGAGAGGGAGAGTGTAATTAAGTCTAACCCTAATTTGACGCTATTTACATATTACAATCATTTTTGAAATAAAAATAGAAATCAATAGGCTATAATCTACTACTAATATTATTATTATTATTATTATTAAAACTTGTTTCCACTCAGCAAAACAGAAAGCAAAACCATACAATATAATAATATCATTCCTACAATGCCAATGAAAAATGAGTAAAACCCAGCAGCAAACAACCTTAAAGAAATATTTCCCCCTGCCTGTGACAAGCAGCAATAATGTCAAAGACGTTGAATTCAATGATACACCACAAACAAGTAAGGTTCCGTCGAAAATGATGACATTTCGACACAATCGAAACAAACATTCATCCGACTCAGATAGAAAAGGTGGGAAAACTGAAGACGCTGCTGTACATAGAAACAATGACATAAAAACTCCAGATGTCGCATTATCAGCATCGAATAGTATGGTAACACTGCAGCTAGAATCATCTTCCTCGCGAAAACGACCCGGAATACCTGATAAATTCACCCTCAAGCAACAACATCCATCAACAAATGATCAGATTTCGAGGAAATTTCAAAAAGCAAAATGCTCATTTTGCGAATCAACTCCTGCAGCCATTATTGTGAAGGGAAAATTGATGGGATCACAACCAAAACCCTTATGTCTAAACCATTACTACACGACTCGAACAGTTAGTATAACTCAACCAAAACGGATTCAACCTATATCCTTCATCCCTAATACAGCTCAACCTCAACATGAATCAGCGGCATCATCTTCTTCTCAATTTGATAAACAGCTACCAGCGATCCAAGATTTATTCGCCCAATCTTTTATAGAATTACAAAAAGAAATAGCTGAGGAATCTGCTCGATCCTATAATCGCATGTCCAAATCTAACGATCCTCTATCGTTGTTAGGAGTAGAAACTTCCACACATAACTCCAAATGGAAGCGTCAAAAACTGCTTCAAATCCAGCAAAAACGTCAACGAAGACAAGAGATGCAAAAGCATTGGGAAGGAAGTAGTTTAAACCGTACTAGAGCAAAACAAAAGAATGGTATACGAAGAGAAGGAATACATGATACAGAAGGAGGATATATGAAGGAATTAAAACTGCCAACAAAATTGATTGAACATAAAGAACAACAACGACAAATGCTGCATCTGCAATTGGAAACACCTACATCAATCATATCTTACAAGCAATCATCGAAATCTAAATCTAATCCTTATAAAAGACGAAAACCATCTAAGAAGTCATATTGGGATCTCTCTGCAACTGCATCATCATCAAAATCATCATCCACACCTACTAATAAAATCAATCCATTGAAAGATGAACCAATTCTCACGAAATCTTCTTCCATGTCCAAAATCATTTGTCCTAATCCCAAATGCGAAAGTACAAACATACAAGAAATTACAGCCAGTGGGTCTAGTGCTCATCATCAAGATGGACATTGCACATCAAATGATCAAGCAATGACTAAGGGAGAAATATGGGGTTTCAAGGATCGAGAAAATGATGGATATATTATTAGAGTCATGAACAATTGCCTTGATTGTGGAAAAATTTGGAGAGACGAAGATACATGAAAAATCAATTTTGATGAATTTGCCATCCTTTCACCTGCTTTTTGCATTTCAAGTTTTATAAATACAAGAGTCTATCATTATGATTGAAAGTCCTTGAAGAAGAACCGCGAAAAAACATTGAGTCGATGTAAAAAGAATTCTCCTCCACATCATACCCAAAACATTACGTTATCATGAAGGTGGAGTTTTAAAATTGAAAAAAGAATATACCTTGCCTAAAAAATGAGCAGTAAGGGTCGTAAAAAATAAAGAAAGAATAATGAAATGAGCTTGAAGAAATTGATTGAGACCACAATTAGTGATCAGATAATTTTTTCTTATTTCGTGACTCTGTGAATCTATGTTACAATCGAAGCAATTTATTTTTTAATAATTCCGAAAATTTGACACGATGTTTTTTCTGCATAAAAGCATAAGAAAGATGAAACCTTCACCCCAGCCTACTTCAACCGCTTCTCAAACATTTATTCCTCACATTTCAAATTTGGAGTGGGGCCTAAAGGAAAAGCATGCTGAAGTATTCTCCCAATCTAAAGCTTGTGTGAAATCAGCCTATGCGGACACTGATGCCCCAAAACAACTGCAAGAAAAAGTACGAAAAGCTCAATGGATCAAGCATAAAAACGTATCGAAGGGAATTTTCCAGAAAAGTGTATCAAATGGTATGGCATGTTTCTCAAAAAGGAAATAAAGATTATAGAACAGAAATTAAAGCCTATCTTAAGTATTCATGAGAAGCTGAAAGAGCTTGAAAAAAACCGTCAGCCTGATAAAGAATTTTTTGATTACTGCACAGTTAGAATGAATAAAGGATTTGCTGTGGAGCCTGCAAAACTTCTTACTTTCCACGACAATAAGCCCCCTGTTCATTCTAAGAATCCGTGGGAATGGCAGGAACAAACTGTCACTGTTCAATTGCTCAATTCTCAAACGAATCATATTGTTGGTATGAGGCGAGTCAAAGCAATAGAAGAGCAGCATTGTGGTAAAGGAAAAAGGATCAAACATAAAACAGATGTTTTTTCTCCACATGTCAATATGAAAACATCCAAGCGTCAATGCAAATCTCGTAGTAAGTATGATGAAGGCAATTGGCCTTTGCCATATGTAAAGATCGAGAATATGGTAATGTACCCGTGACAAATTATGGGTATGATGCAATGAGGAGTGATGATTCAATTTGAAGATCATCAAATTGACTCCTACATTTTCCTTTTTCATTATATAGTGCCAGTCAGTTTAATTTTCCATGCAAGAAAATCAGAAGCATGAAACAAAATGTAAAATCATCAAACGATAGATTAATCAATAAGCCATAAAATAAATTGTGACGACTATGGTGTAATTATTTTTGACTCTATCGATTTATGACGATTTGGATTTCTTGAGGATGAGATAAAAAGCATACAAAATCAATGATTATTCCTTGTATCTCCTATTGCGTTTTTTTTTATTGAATTGCTTCTCGTGCACGATCTTCTGATTCTCTGATTAAATTGAGCAATACTGTATGAACCCAGTGTTCAACATCGCAAAAAAATCTTCTATTATTCGCATAGAAATATTTCCTTCTGATAGGTCAAACAATTGAATTTATTGGACTTCGTTGCTTTGATATATTACAACTTTTCAGTACGAGTCGTTTGATCCAAACGTTCCTTTCAAATATCTTTCTTGTAAGTGTTTAATGAGATTCTTCCTATCACATTTTGCTCTACAAGAGTGAAACCATTCGACACGTAAAAATAATTCGCTGCATATAATTCTGCTATGGTATCTGCTACTATTCGAATTCTGTGATGACGGCTCCTTAAAGAATTTATACAAAATGATTCCGCTTGTTCTAAAAGCTTACTACCTATACGTTGACAGCGATAAGAAGGATGAACAACTAGACGATACATCTCGAATATTGTGTGAGTTTTAGAATGGCGCAAAGTCCCTTCAGTTTTAGTTTGATTGCACTCTCTCATCCCTAAACAAGCTACGACTCTAAGATTCTCTTCTGGATTAGGCAAGGTATCACTCTTCCTAGAGCTATCCATGTATCCAATCCAAAAGTCTCCACCCATATTCCTGTATCGAGTTCTAATCAGCGAATCATTTGTTTCACGTCCATCAGCTAGTTTTTTTTCTCCTTTATTACATGGTTTGAAGCATAAGTCTGTTTTCAATACTTTTTTCGTCATCTTTTTGACTTCTGGATATCTATCAAAGTATGGAGAATATATGCTTTGAAATAGATTTGCTACTTTCTGATCGTATGATTGTTTAGTTGGGGTAGCAATTTTTACTTCAGTGCTTGGTTCACTCTTGTTCAATTCTACTCTTAGTTGCTGTCTCATAGATTGCCATCCTTGTGGTATGACAGATGAATAAATTTCATTTCTATCAAAACTAACTATATTCGGAGCCGAGTAAAATATAATTAACGCATAAGAATTCAAATGCATCAAAAATGCCGCATGTTCATCAAATATTTCAGGACAGCTCCGAAGGCATGCACTACACTGTGGTATTGTGATTGCCTTCGAGGCAGGTATAGCTATTGCTTCCGACAAAGAATCTTTCCAATAATGCTGAAATCGTTTTTGAATGGAGGTGCAATTAGGACCTAATGGTTCAAAACACATTTTCGAATAATTCGTACGAGAATGTAAACCTCGATTCATCTTTTCGGCAAAACGAGCACAGTAATCTGAAACATATTCATTCTGTTCATTCGATGAAAAATCTTTAGAATCATCAAGCGATCCCATTGGTTCATAGGCAACAAAGGTACTGCTACAAATATTCACGATTTTTGAAGAAAAGAATTTCATGATTTCTTTGGCTGCATTTTTTCCTAAATATGCAAGAACTAGCTCTGAAACCACAATTGTGGGTTTTTTCCAATCAATTTTAGCGTGCATGTCCAATGCTCTATCTAGCATTGAAATGTCCTTCAAATCAACAGATATAAGACTATAGTTATCTTTCTGCTCGATTAAGTTATCCTGATCCAATGTATTAGTATGACCATATTGTTCATTATTTTTGTCGTGATTTTCACTAAACATTGTCAAATCAACAAATCCCTCAGCACATAAAGAAGAATTTTCAGTATTATTTTTTTGCGGTGGTTTGTGTGGAATCCAAAATCCACTTTTTACCAAAGTTTCTTGTTTCAGTTGACAATTTTTCTCGCAATCCAAATCGTAAATATGCACCGAAAAATCTATTTCCTTCTCTTGTCGAAATTGTTCGCAAATAGAAGAAGCCCATATCCCTAAAACATCCATTCCTCCTCCCAATAAAATTACATTGATTTTAGTGTTTATGTTCTCTTTCGTTTTACCTTCTATTTGACGATTTTGAATTTGATAAGACTGAGCATTGAAAGATAAAAATTGATCAACAGCACAAGTTGTTATTGCCATGCGAGCAGCATATCCTGCATTCACAAGCGGACATTGTCGTTTCACAACATGTTTTGAGAACTGAATTCTCTCATGACAATTAGCAGCCGAAGATTTCTTTAGCTTTCGTTCCAAGGGTGCTACACTTTCTTCTTTTTCTGAATTTTTGCCGCTTGAAGATTCCTTCTTTTGTTTTACTTTTGATTTTGAAAGGTGTTCAGCTATTTTGTACAGAGCCGATTTGTAAATATCTCCGTTGCGAGCAATCGGCTCGTAGCCAACATATAGTAGTGAGAGTTTCGCGTTCAATGCATCTGTAGCAGTATGTGCTACCGAAGCTGAGATCGACATTGCGGTTCACTAGTTTTTAGAAAGCTCATGAAAGCCATCAATCAGCGACAGATTTGTGCCAGCAGTTGTGGATTTAACTCTGATACTACAACCCTAACCCTAAGCACGTAAAGTACTCAGATTTATTGTTGTGAACTGTACTATACTGTACATTAAGTTCGGTCTCAACATATTCAACATAATGACAAGAAGGATTGAAATAATTCTGCTTTACCTGATGCAACGCCTCAAGAGTGCATAAAATACAGATTCAATCCCTTTGGCTTGCATATCCTTGCTTCATTTGATACAGTTTTTTGCTATCGGATCTTCCTCATCTTACACTTGCAGGTGAATGTACAAGATTATAAATATCGTTGTCTTGAGCTTGGTTTATTCGATTATTGCATAAACATATAGTGCTTACGATATGAATATTTCAACCTCTTCACATTCGAGAGAATTTTGCAAGATTAGGATGTACTTTAGAGAATCTATATTATTTCAATTGTTTTTTTCTACTGTGTAATTTATCTACACTCTAGAGAAAACGAATTAAAAAACATTGTGTATCCTATTTCAGTTTTTTTAAGACCATCGCTTTTAACTGATTTTATTTGATCGATTGTCATCCCAAGAAGTCATCTATTCGATGACAAGGTCATTGTTGCAAACATCTTTCAAAATGATGAAATTATAGCATAGATTTACCAAGTTCATGATATAAAGGCATTTGAAGTTATTTAGCAGAGTAAAGTATCTTTTTCACTACTGGAATCCCCGATTGTCGAGTCCCAATTGAATATTGAAAATTCCACATTCATATTTCTCAATTACGACTCCATTTCAACAACGGAACCAAATTTATCAATCATACTAGAAAACCACTCAACAGCTTTTTCATCAGAATCGACAAGAATGAGAGAGCACATGGGCCCTCCTTCTAGATTGACTAATCTTATTAACCTCATGATTTTGGTATTCTCTCCTTTATCATTTTCAGGAATTGGCTTTACCACCTCTGAAAATGTAATTTTTGATACCTGTTCAACTTTCACATGAAATTCAAAGGATTTATCTTCTGATGATAGTGTTATTATGCGATCTCCTGTTTTAGGTGAAATATTTGATGCATAATTTGGTCCTAAGATCGAAGTTGTTTCAAGTATAGCACCATTTCCGATGACCTAAATGTAACAAGCACGAAAAAAAAATATTTTTAATTCAAAACACGATCGGAATGATTTTGGTGAGGGCCAAAGCTTACAAAAGTGGTAGTCTCTAGTTGAATATACTCGAGAAAGACTTTCGTCTCATTTCAACTTACAACAATCCTGAATTTAAATCCATTTGAGTGTATATCTTCCAAAACTTCCTCAGCTTTTGAAGATACCTCAGTGTCTTCAGATGAAGTTGAACTTTCTAAAGACGTTTCATAAAGTCGGGATGGAATCTTTCGATTGACTTGCTCTAATGAATATGAGTCAACAGCAACAGTTTTGCGCTTCAAAAATCCGAATAGTCGAGTATGAGATGTTGGAAGACTCAATGCAGGCTTAGCTGCAGCTGAATTTTGTGGTTGTGACATTCTGGATTTTACAGAGTTCGTCGAGAAAGCGAATGCATTCTGATTTTGTAGTAATCTCGATACGGTCACAAGCGTGAGGAAGAGCTTGGTAGTTTTCAAAGGGGTCATCATGGCTTCTCGGTGTTATTAAAGGATATTGATTAAATAAACCTACTTTATTTGACACGAGAGAAAACTCAATCGAGACGAAAGAATAAACAATCCTGAAAAACGTACATTTGTGAACTATGAATTGTACGAAGGAAATCAATATATACTGTATCGTACTTAAAGGTTCTTGGGTCGTAGATAATCTATTCTACGGAGAAAACCGGTATTGAGTGCTCGTATACAAATAATCTTCAACAAACTAAGTTTTACAAAAATTGTTTTTTGCAGATCAATGATATACAATTGTTTAGAACCTAACATTTATTTCAGTTACAATAAGATATCTTAAAGCAATGAATTTATTTGTGTTTCGATTTAATATAACAAGCATGTTTGGAATTTTTTATCTGTCGTTAAAAAATCCATGATAAGGACCCTACATTTCAGCTTCGACAGTAGGTATAAACCAACTCGATAGAGATTGTGAAAGAGAATGACACAATCTCATTAAGTAGAAAAGCTTCAATTAGAAATTAGAAGACCATCCATTGCATGAATAATGGGATAATCATTCGCAAATCTATTGATATTATGGTAAATTTGCTAAAGAGAAACTTATGCATGTTTTGCATCATTTCTTATAAAATTCCATACAGTCAAGTTGCCATCATATTTTCAAATTATCAATGAAAGCCATCTTTATGCCCTGGGACACCAAACAACTGCTTTTAGCAAGGACGACACTAGACCGATGCTAAGAATACGGCAGTGTAGGTACAAGACACATGAGAGTGTAGATTCATGATTGAAATCTTTCATGTAAGAAAAATATTAAAATCATCAGCATGGTTCATCCTTAATTGAATTACCTGATTCCTAAACATTCTGAAGAATTTCTAAAATTTGGTAATCAATTAATGACTGTTCACAACATCTTGTACCCACAAACCGTGTAGTTTTTGGATTTCCTTTTCATTAATATATTTTCTCATTTCGTTTGAATTCCAATTCTCCTTATTATTATTCGAACTCAAGAATGCATGAGATTCAATGAGAAACACATATAGAAAAGACTGTAAATTATGAATTTGAGTATGAAGGGAGTACTCTCCATAAATTAGTACTCCCATCATCAGAACCAGTAGCCAACAACCCGTTTTGATGCGCATTTTGAGACCAATCTAATGCTGTAATACTCTTTGATTGTCCCTTTAGAATAGCAATTAGCTTACTACTATCTCTAGAAAAAATCCGAACACGCTTGTCCCATCCTCCCACCGCAAATAGCTTTCCATCATCACGAAAACGGCATGCACCGACCCCTGGTTTACCTCCGGGAGAATTTTCTCCTATTTGGCATGTTCCTAAACGCTTGCGAAGGCGTGATTTCATTTGATAAACTTTGCAAATGTCCGTTGTGATTTGTGTTTCATGAGTTTGGATGAGCGTTTTTACTATGGATATACTGCCCTGATCAGAATTTGGTAGCGAGTTAAGTTCATCTGCATCTCCAGCACATCCAGCAATACTAAGCATGGATGAGAAATGTTCTGATTGAGGGGATGAAGACTTGATAGAAGATGGAGCTACATCAAGACATAAAATAGGGTCCTTCCCTAATTTTATATCGCTAATTGAACAAGCCTCGGCATGTCCATTAGCAGCTAAATCGTGAAAGAATAGGTCGCCACTTTCCATACCACAAGCAACAATAGGATTTGGTAATGAATTGGAAGATATCATTGCTAAACTTGTAATCATACCATATTTTCTATGTGCACCATAACTTTCCATTGTTTTGTCTATTCCGTAGGCACCATGAATGTTTGGAAAGGGGAGATTTGAGTTTTTGGAGGCATTCATTCTTAAATCCCGCACACTGCAACAAGTTTCATCTTCCGATGGTAATAAGATCAAATTAGGATCGCCCCTACAGGGTGCTGCTGCACAAAATGTTTTTGACTTTGTTAAGAAGGATGTAATCATGTGAGATGATTCACAATCTTTACTTAGATTGACTTTGTTTCCGAGTGTGCTTTTTGAGTTTATGCAACGTTCTATATTATGAATGGATACCAGTCCATCACCACCACGAGTATGATACAAGAAATTGTTGGATCCATTTATACGTCGAACGGCTAAACCAGAACAGCGATCTCCTTTCCCAAACTCTGCGACTATTCGTCGAGTAGATAAATCCCACAAATGGCCAACACCATGAGTATTGCTTGTTGCTAGTACAGCACCAGAGAGGGACAAATTCGAAGCGTTAACTTGCATTTTTGAGAGAGTTGAATATTTTTTCTGTCTTGACAGCTCTGCTGTTTCAGATGCGATAAGTGCCTGTGACATATGCCTGCTGCTGATCATATTTGGATCTTGAAGTTTTATTTTAGATGAGGACTGAATAATATTAGAGCACCGGAATGGAAGGTAATTCTTTGAGTCTCGGCTATCATTCAGGTTGGAGATGCTGTTGGACATCAAATCATCGTTGGGATCTTTTATGAAGCTCAACGCAGATATAGATGCGTTACCATATGGACGCAATGTGGCTAAAGGATCCATGCTTATCTTATTATGGTTGTAGAAACCGAATTTATCTAAGAATCAAAAGGGTGATATACTCTTCAAAATGGAATCCTCATCTTCAACTGCAAGCGAGGAAACCAAATGGTGGACATCATCCTTTGCCGCCAGATAGAATCCCGTTTTATGTCTCTAAATTCAAGATATGCGTAATTCCAGTATATAAGGACCGTAGAATTAAAATTAAATGCCAAATTATTCAATTTTATTATTATTTTGAAGCGTTCCTAGAGAGAGATTTATACAACAAAGCACTCAATCAGCTATCCTGAAAATCTTTTCTCTACCCAAATTTAATAACTATGAGTTCTTCAAGACGAAACAACTTTGAACAGCAACAAACTTTTCATCGCCAGGCCACAATTCTCCGGAAAAATCTCTCTGCATTCGATTATACACTTCATCAACGACAACAAGAAGATTGGCCCCGTATGTTAGGACGTCTCAATGCAGCCTGGAATCAAGCTTCCAATTTAAATTATAATGGTATCGATGACGTGTTAGAACACTTTGTGTATCTCCCCAAACGATGTCCTGCAAATCCACAAGATGTTCCTTTCTTCTTATCGACTCGTCTAACGGATACTCCTCCAGCAAAAGCTGCTCCTACTATATCCGATACGAAGAAAGATGATGATAACGAAAGTGAGCAAAAGGGTGCAGACGATGAAGTTTCACAGAAAGGAATAGAAGAAGATCCTACAAAAACTTTACGAATATATGAAGAATATGCTGCAAAAATGGCTGTTGAGTTTGAAGATTCCATGATAAGATATTAATGTTTGTTTGAGAGACGGCAAGAATATTTTGGGATCCGTTTCCAATCGCCTTAATAACTGCATGTTCACAAAGTAAGACTGGCTTAATCATTATTTTAAAACATACATCTTTGCTGTGAGAGTGACATATCAATGTTACGCACAATTAATTTTAATTAGCATTTCGACTTTGAACACTCATTTTGTTTTGAATACTTTTGTTCTAGAAAGAAGATTCTTATTTAATACGAGAGAAGTAAATTGTTGTGAGTTTGCTTTGGATTCTAAATTATCAGGATCCTCTTCCATGGGATTTTCGTTTATATGGTTCAATCCAGAACAAGGATTTCATGCTTGTAATCGTTTATGCATTTACTGTGACAAATGATTATGGCACATTCAAAAATTACCATGTTATAAAAGATAGTTTTCGATGAAGAGCAATCTCGATTTAGAAAAGTCAAATCAGATATTGCCAATATTGATCATTTGCGAATAAGATACTTTGAGCTCCTGTTGTAACGACACAAAAATAATCTGATGCATTTCATTTCATGGTTGTTGAATATTTTGATACCTTTGACGGAAATCATGTACCTGCAGCTGCGAGTCTAGCTCTTCTATATAACAGCAAAAAGGAGGTGCTTGTCAAGAATGATACCCAGTCGGAAGATATCTAAAAGATAGGTTTTAACAATTACAACATGAAATTTATTTATTTGAGGACATTCTTGGGTCTAAACTAAAGAATTGATGCGAAAAGAGGAAGTCCAATAATTATTGCCACAGACGGGGCACATCAACCAGAAGAGGGCAAAAACCTAAAATGGAGAACCTCCTCCGCATTCACCATTTGCTCGCTTGATATTCGCCCATCCAAAACATTAGAAAGTCAAGAATGGTCCAATCGTCCTGTCATACCACTCCTAAGCCGAAGCAGTCTTATCCCGCTTTATATTGGCAATAACCACTCTGATATCGCGCACGGGGAAATGTTTGCGGTGGCATTAGAGGAGCTAGCTTTCGATCCAAATTTACCCAGAATAATTATTATGGATAGTGAATCTATGAAATCAAGTGCGAAACTTACGGCAATTTAAATTTTCTGACAGCGATCGCAGTTATATTCGCAACCATGCGGGAGGAACTAGCAAATTTTTCAGCAGCATCATTAGAGAAAAATTTTTGGAGATCAAGGAGTTCAATAAAACAGCAGAACATGTCGGTGATACAGATTCTGCGAACGAATGGGCGTATGAGGTGTCTCGCAACCGTAATCGAGTATTTCTCAACATTGCAAGAACCTGGACAGAACAATCCTTATCTGAATCAACTGAAAATCCTGTAGGGGAGATAGAACCCAGGTGGCACAAAAAGTATCTTGATGATGATCTAAACAGGGCCGTCCTGAAAGTAAATTCCCATCAGCTTGACAGATTTGGAACGACGATCAACCGAAACCCTAGATATAACCAACTCGTACCCAATCTTGCCCTGCTCAGCGCGAATCATCACGCTGACATTGGGGCAGATATCGCTATCAATACACTTCAACATCACCCTAGCATGATCAGAGACGCCAACATATTACATAATCCATGACCACTTGATTTAAACTTTGCTCTTACCTTCAATGGGAAGACAATGGACAGACATGTAAGCAAGAGTATAAGGAAAGCCCTTGATAATGAAAGAGTCAAAAGATTGCAACAGAAACCTACGCAAAGCATGCTATGGAGAATAATGCAGCATATGACTATATCGTGGGACACGTTAAAACTTCACGTCGGCTTATTTCGATCCTTGCTTGGTATTAGTAACACACATACGAGATGCCTATATAAATCGTCAACGTATCAGAAAGGATGTTTATTAGATCACCTAACCTCAATCAATGACAAGGAACAAATCGAGACAATAAAATGTCTAAGTACGCAGGATCAGCTATCCAGATTATCAAATTGCACTTGGTGCCAGGACAAACAAATCATAAATCAACATGGCAATAGACGTCATATGTTCTTATTTTGCACTAATTTAAAACTCGTCACATTTCGGAAAAAAATGAAAAGAGATTCAGGAACTCGAATGCTGGGAATCAGTGGAAAACATTTTGCGCATGGTCAATAAAACCCTCTTATCAATCCAAAATGAAAATGTAGGAAGATTAAAAATCCTAACACCTACACGAAATATCCAATACATCCCCATGAACGAACTACTCGTCAAAAATGCACAACCAACCGTTAAGGATGCATATATGTGCTGCCCGAACAACTTTTTACCACAATTGTTTGGGATCAATCCAGAATATTCATGTCTACCTAATAGGGATGAGGAACTCGGTGTTATCGACGGACCATGGCTGGGACTAATCCCCTCGCCATTAGACAAGGTAATTAAGGCATCAATAGAGGAAGCGGGAGGGAAATTAGAAGAGAATAGTCAGAAAGCAATGTGGAAACTAAGAGCGCATCAATCATGGAAAGAGATTAAAGCCCTAATTTTAGGTAAAGCTGCCGGCATACACAAAATTATCCAAGCAGAGGCACAGCGAAAAGAGAAACGAATTGCTGAGAAATATGACCTTGAAGAAACCGTGTTAAAAACCTCTTGGAAGCGACGCAAAAGGAAATCTCCACACCACTCTAGTAAGAAAGATAGTATGCCTGACATAAAGAAACAGAAACTTGTAAGGGAACCTCAGATACAATGCAATGGACTAACTTGTGGCTGTGAGAACTCAATATGGTGCCCCATCAGCAACTTCCGCGCAAATACCATCCCCATACATAGGAAACAATGTCAACGATGTACAATGTTTAGCTCAGCAATGAAAATAGCAGCAGATCTATTCAGCAGCATCCAAAACAATAAAAAGAAATCGGCGGATAAATTGATTAGCAAACTCACAGCATCATCAGTGAAACTCAGAATACAATATAACCCAATCATGAATATGCTCAAAAATTATGTACCAGAATCGGTATATTTTAAGAGAGCAAAATCCATAACCAAGAAAAAACTATCTGAGAAATGGAAACGTATAATCAGAGTTATGATCATCGTAACGAAGATGAACGTGACGAAAGGAAAGCATGCATCAAAAGCATCATCAGCGCTATTAATCCAAACCAACATAAAGACAATATCAGATGCACTAGCGAACAAACACAAGGAAATCATGGAGGATACTACGATTCTAATGAAGTATATCGCGGAAGTACGAGAGAATAAAGAGGCAAGGACCCAATCGAACTTGAATCTAAAGAACAAATCAATATGTAATAACTCAACCTGTCCAACGCTGGCGCAAGCACCTGCAAAAAGTATAACCCAACCTCACCAACATACACCAATGGATAATCAATACGGTATCCAAACATGTGCAACGAAAAACACAGACCAAAATGTCAAAGACCAACCAAATGACTCGCCGGTGGCCAAGGACACCATCAATAGTAGTACCCCAATCCTGAAATCAGAATCGCTAGGTACCGACATTAGAACCATTCGGCAGGAAAAATCACCCACAGAACCCCACTGCACCGGTATCGGGAGCTCAGCAATCCAAGTCCAACCTCTAAAGAAAGGGCTAACCAAAAAAATGCACCACATAGAAATAATAGATCTCATCGAAGAACCTAGTCACAACCTTCAAGAATCTCACAGCAAAACGGACAAGGTAATTAACGATACAGAGGAGGAAGAAATGAAATGCAGGCATAAATTAAATGTGATGAGTCGAAGAAGTTGGATGAAAGGCGAACAATTAGATTTAGCAATCGCAGTGCTTAGATATGAACATACCAATACTAACATCTTCATTGCAGGATCGGGAGCTGCGAACATCATCCAACAGTGGAACATTAATGAAGGTTGGTTCAATTTTGCTCGTATATTCGCATCCAGTATAGCAGCAAATCGCAAACCGGATGGCATATATATTATCCCAATCTTTTCCGGGGACACAAGCGGAGGACATTGGCATACCTTGACAATAGAGAAAAATCGAGCATCTAAACGCGGATTCATACTTGACTCTTTGGGAACTGGGTCATCGAACTCGAAGTTAGTCGAGAATATACCCAATGCCTTTGCACCGGGACGAGGCTCCGTGATATGGAGCACCCCGCGCTCCATTAGGCAACAAGGATGCGAATGTGGATCAAGAACAATCAGCGCAATTGAAACCCTGTGTTTAAATCAGAAGAGAGGGGTAAGTATAGACGAAAGCATACCCCAAGCAACATTAGTAAGTTCGGTCAATAAGGATACGTATAATCAGATGTCATATAGACGAAGAGTGGCCAACATTATAGGTAGATACAAAGCTTCGATGCAGATAGCAATAATACGAAGGAGACGCCATGATCGGTAAGTATGATCCAAAGTTAAGGGCACCGGGAAAACTGACCCTAGACAATGCGGGACACAGAAATGGAAAGTTTGTCGGGCTATTATTGGAATTTAAGGAACGCGACCCTAGCTACAGGCCTCCGTGGCCCCCTTTTCTTTTTTCATTTATTTCTTATTTTTTATTTTTTCGGTAAGTACAATTGTCGCCGGTAAAAGAATGTAGTGCAATTCCCTCAGAGCTATCACACAGACAAAGTCGTGTGGTCAATGATAGTGACCTGTACGAAATGTCAGTCATTACAATATTCTTTTACAACGGGACGTGAAACGGTATCGGTCGCAGCGCCTTGGTAGCCTTAAGCACGATAAAAATAAGCATTTACTACTACTACTCTAAAGAATTGATGCGAGAAAAACATCCCATACCACTACTACCAGCTAAATATTTATTAGAAAAGCAGGAATAAAAAATAATCAATTACATAGTACGAACAACAATGGAGATAAAGTCATGCTAAAATGAATATTAATTAGGAGATCCATTTGACAAATCAATAAAATAAGAACTCATGACGTACGTTTTGGTAGTATGTTGTTGTGGCATAATTGTTCTTGTTAATATATCAGTCAATTACCAAAACGTACGTCATGAGTTCTTATTTTATTGATTTGTCAAATGGATCTCCTAATTAATATTCATTTTAGCATGACTTTATCTCCATTGTTGTTCGTACTATGTAATTGATTATTTTTTATTCCTGCTTTTCTAATAAATATTTAGCTCACGAATGGT
>Ga0209092_10000700_pt1 | contig 33489 bp, 50 predicted proteins | sample FraStrMetagenome_FD_187446 | JGI IMG/M metagenome (GOLD analysis project Ga0209092, IMG submission 187446) | Marine eukaryotic phytoplankton communities from Arctic Ocean - Fram Strait ARC3M Metagenome (SPAdes) (version 2) | ecosystem: Environmental > Aquatic > Marine > Oceanic | place: Fram...
ATGGTATATATGCCTGAGGCAAAAAAAAAGTGAGCAAAATAATAAAGCTCCACCCATACCTAGAAGATGAGCTAGAAGTCCATATAAAGGCTTCTAAGGCACATATACTGATAACCATTGATGATAGTGGGGTATCATACAAAAGTAGCTTAGAAGACAAATTAAGCGTATTCTACATTGACTTATGTAAACAGATGATATTAGAGGATTGGCTATGTGGGAACAGTACGAATTAAACGATACTGACTCGGAGATAATAGAAGCTTTTATAGATGCGTTCTTAGACAGGGATGCTTTTGCTATGCGAGAAGTGCTATATTTAGTTTCCGACCATATTGAGGATTTATATGAAAGGCCAGAGTCTGATACATAAGTTACCTAAGAAAGATCGAGATCGTCACTTCCCTGAGTCTAATGGTGGTAAGGGTAGTCATGCTAGAAAGTCTACTCAAGAGACTAGAGATGCTTTTAAGAAGAACTATGACGCTATTGATTGGACTAAGAAATGAGTCAAATTGAATACAACCTAATGCCACAGGGCCAGGTCTTACAGGACTTTGCTGACTGTAGGGCTAGGAACTCCTTTATCATGGGGCCACTAGGCTCTGGCAAGACAGTTCAATGCATCTTAAAATTATTTGACCTGATGTGTGAACAGAAGCCTGTGTCTGACCCTGAACACAAGAACTATGGTGTACGCCTTAGTCGTGTCATTGCTGCTCGTAACACCTACTCTGAACTGTTCTCTACTACGATTAAAGACTGGCTAGAGATACATGGGGAGCTAGGGGACTTTAAGCAGGGTAATAAGGAACCTCCTACACACTTCCTACGCTTTAACCTTGAAGACGGTACACGAGTTGAGTGTGATGTTGTCTTTATCGCCTTTGATCGCCCTGAACACGTTAAGAAAGCGCGTGGTATACAGACTACATGGGTGTGGTTGAATGAGACTAAGGAGCATTCCAAGGCTGTATTAGACATGTTAGACCTTAGACACGGTAGATACCCCTCTAACAAGGAAGGAGTGCGTCCTACGCACCACGGAATCATCGGTGACAGTAACGCCCCTGACGAAGACCACTGGTATTTTAAACTAGCTGAGATAGAACGCCCTGAAGATTGGTCATTTTTTAGGCAACCTGGCGGTGTATACAAGGACGGTGAGGACTGGAAGATCAATGAGGATGCTGAGAACCTGCTTAACCTGCCTGACCAATACTATAAGCGTGGTCTTAGCGGCAAAACTAACGACTGGATTAAGGTAAACCTAGCCAATGAGTATGGATTCGTATCAAACGGCAAGCCTGTACACCCAATGTACACAGATTCTGTCCACTGTCAGCACCTTGATTTCCAACCAAGTAAGGATTTCCCTATTGTGCTTGGCTTTGACTTTGGTAGAACTCCCGCGTGTGCGTTTTTACAGCGTACTGCCATTGGCCGTTGGGTATGTTTCGATGAAATGGTACTCACAGACTCAGGAGCAGTAGACTTTGCACCTACACTTAAAAGATATATCGAAGAAATGTACCCTGATCACGAGTTTAAAGGGTGGGGCGATCCTAGTGGACAGAACAAAAATCAATCTAACAGTGAAACCCCGTTCCAAATCATGCGTGCCGCAGGTATACCTTGCTATCCTACACAAAGTAATGACCCATTAAAGCGTAGAGCAGCCCTAGAAGTCCCCATGAAAGAGATGTGTATGGATGGCAAGCCTAGATTCACTGTCTTACCTAAGGCATCTATGATCCGTAAGGGCTTACAAGGTGGCTTCTGCTACAGGCGTGTACAAACTACTGGTGAACGTTACACAGACGAGCCAGATAAGAACGAATACTCTCACCCGGTAGAAGCATTAGAGTATGCACTACAAGGTGAAGGGGAAGGCAGACAAGCATTGTCTAGGTCTGGCAGTTTTGATAAACCTATTACAGCTAAAGTAGGATTCAATGTCTTCAAATGATATGTATGTAGTCTTTGAGGACGATGATAAACACTGGTGGTCGTGGTTTTTAAAATCAGGAATACGACACTGCTATGTGATTAAACCTGAAGTGCATAACTTCATTGTCTACGGCAGAACTAGCGAAAGGTTTGATTTGTTTAACGCTATAGACAAAAATGATATAATCACTCCCAATTCTATTGTAATTGGTTATAAGTCAAGACCTGTTAAACGGTCTTTGTTTATGCTGAATACTTGTGTAGGGTATGCCAAGCAATTATTGGGTATCAACAATCCATTAATTCTCACACCTTATCAACTGTTTAAATATTTGAGGAAGAGTAATGAAATCTCCAAAAGCACCTAAACCTACCGCTGAAGAAGTATCAATGGCAGCGCGTCAGTCCAGAGCATTAGATGAAGAAACAGAGGATATGGAAAAGCGGCTTAAAGCTGTTACCAGAGGTACACTAGGCTCTAAGTCTTTGTTGGCTAAAGCTTCTACTACTGGTGGCAAATCTGCTTCTCGTGGTAGCTCTGCAAATGCAGGTGGTCGAAGCCTTATGGGTATGGGTGGAATGGGAAGATCAGCAGCAAGTGGTTTAATTGGAACTGGCAACAGCGGTTATCAAAGAGCCATTAATACTCAACTACGGAAATCGTAATATGGAATTGCCAAAAGAGTTAGGGTCTTTAACGGACTTAAAAAGACGAGAAGCAAAAGCATTTGAGACGGCTGCTCTTTGGCAAGACATGCTAGATGATGTCTATGAATACTTTCTGCCAAATAGAAACTTGTTTGATAGTAATCGCCAAGGACAGAAGAAGATGGAGCGCATCTTTGACTCTACTGCTCTTGAGGCTATCCAGCAGGGTGCTAGTAAGCTACAGGAAAACATTGCTCCTATTTGGGCGCGATGGGCTACCTTTGCCCCGTCAGACCAAGTAGTACAGATGCTAGAGACAGGCCAGTACGATGTGTCAGAAGAAGACATTCGTGCCAACCTTGAGAAGCAAGCTGTTATTATTTTTGATTACATTAACCGTTCTAACTTTGCTACTCAGTTCTATGAGCATGCCCTTGACCTATTAGTGGGTACAGGTACGTTACGCATTGACGAAGAAAACAATGATGACATGCCTATTATCTTTAGTGCTATTCCGCAGAAGGGAATAGCGTTTGAAGAAGGCCCATTTGGTAACATCGAGACTCACTGGCGTAGATTTAAGGTTAAGGCGCGTAACTTAGAGCGTCACTGGCCAGGATTTAAAGCTTCATCAGAGATTCAGAATGTTATTAAGAACGCACCTGATACTGACGTAGATTGTAGTGAGGGCGTAGTGTATATGCCTGATTCTAAAACATACTACGGGTGTGTGTGGATATCTAAAGAAGATCGTATTAGCTGGATGGAAGACTACGGGGAATCAAGCCCGTGGGTAAGTGGTCGGTACTCTAAAGTATCTGGTGAGATTCGTGGTCGTGGCCCAGCACTACAAGCCCTTCCTGATGTCCGTTCTTTAAACAAAGCCAAAGAGTTTGTACTACAAAAAGCTGCTATTGACCTAGCAGGTATGTACACAGCGACTGATGACGGTGTAACTAACCCGTATAACATCTCAATTAGTCCGGGTATCGTTATTCCTGTAGGTTCTAACAACTCGTCTAATCCTTCCATACAGCGATTAGACACTGGCAGCAACTTATCACTAGCTCAGTTTGAAATTACAGAGCTACAGAACGCTATTAAACGTGCATTGTTTAACGACTTGCGTGATCCAGGTGGCCCTGTACGTTCTGCTACTGAAGTGGCTGTAGATGCGCGTGATCTGTCTAAGCGTATTGGTTCCGCATTTGGTCGCTTGCAGACTGAAGTGTTAATCCCTATTATTAAGCGCGTTGCTTACATCTTGACCCGTAGAGGTTTAATTACCCCTATACAGCTAAACAGCAAAGACATTGATATTAAGTTTTTGTCTCCATTAGCTAAAGCTCAAGACGGTGAGGACTTAATGTCTGTTCAACAAGCTGTTGCCTTTGTGCTTCAGACTGCTGGGCCAGACCAAGCCAAGATTGCGTTTAAGCTTGAGGACTTCGGTACTTGGGCAGGAGGTAAAACAGGTATGCCATCAGAGTTAATTAGAAGTGACGCAGAAAAAGCACAAGTTATACAAGCTGGTGCTGAAGCTGCACAGGCTGGTATGCCACCTGCACAGCCTCCAATGCAATGAGTTGGGACGAAATAGATAAGGTATCGGTTAATCCTGATGCTGCTAAAAAGCAAAATGCGGCTAAAAGGTCGCAAGCTGCTGAGTTGGCTAAAGCGTACAACAGATGTTTTAACTCTGAAGAAGGCAAGAAAGTAATTGCTGATCTTCATAAGCGTTTTATCTACGATAACGATACCTCTTTTGGTTCTCCCAATGTCAATTATGAATCTGCATACCACAATGGCGAGTCTGGCGTGGTTAAGTTCATTATCAATCAAATAAACCAAGCAGAAATTTTATGACTGAAGCAGTTAAGAAACGTGCCGTAAAGGTTACGCCAAAAGTTTTAATGCCTGACGATTCTAAAAAGTTCTTAGATAAGATAGGTTTTAATTTAGAATGGCTAGAAGACTTAGCAAAGAAATATAAATTTGATAGCTTTGACTATGTTAATAAATTTTGTGCATTTCGGTGTAACCGGAATGGCAGAAGTGTTGAATGGATCAGCGTAAACGATCTTGCTTTGCTAAATGGAAAGAGCAAGCTATGTGAGATTAAACTTAAACACCAACCATTAGGGAAAACTCGTAAGATTATTGAGTTTCCTTGGGAGTAATTATGTTAGAAGAACAGGCCGCACCAGAAGAAACAACCAGCGATACCCTGTTGGATCAAGCATCACCAACACTTAGCGAAGGCGAATACTTTTTATCAGACGGTATTAAAGGCTCTGGAGAAACACCAGACTGGTACAAAGCTGACCGATACGCATCTGTAGCAGAACAAGCTAAAGCCTATACTGAACTAGAAAAAAAGTTTGGTGGATTTAAAGGCGCACCTAAAGATGGCTACAGTAGCCCTGAAGGCATTGAAGCTGATGACGCTTTATTGGGTGAGCTTACAGAGTTTGCTAACAAGACAGGCATGAACCAAGACGCATTTAACGAGGCGTGGGAATTACTCAGTATGCAAAACGAAGTATCTGCTGAGTACAACCAAGAGCAAGAGTTATCTAAGCTAGGTGACAACGCGCACAATCGCATTAAGTCTGTAGAAGGGTTTATGAAAAACAACCTAGACGCAGAATCTTACGAGAAAGCCCGTGAACTAGTGACTAACGCTGACACTATTGAGTTAGTAGAGATGCTAGTTAAAGCTACTGCTCCTGTTAAGTTACCTATTGATGGCGGTGAAAGCCCAACAGGTCTTACATGGTCAGACATTGAAAGCGCCATGTTCCAGAAAGACGATAATGGCAACTTGTTAAGAAGTGTTAGCACCTCTCACGAGCAAAAAATTCAAAAGATGATGTCAGACTTTGGCGGCGACAAACCGCACCACAGGACTGTTGGTTGAACCCTGTAGGGTATTCAGTGTATAATTGGCGCACTGGATACCCTTCCCAAAGGCCCAGTAAATTTAGGTTGAATGCTGACCAATTTACTGGGTACTCAGCAAAGACCTTGAAAAAACTTTTTATTACTTACTCTTTTTCGAGGAAATTCTTATGAGTAAAAATCTATCATCCGTAGCTGTCACGGAATTTGACAGTATGGTCAAGCATGCCTATCAGGGCATGGGCCTGTTGAAAGGTGCTGTAACTCAGCGCAACAATGTAGTTGGTGACACTTACAAGTTCCGCCGTATGGGTAAAGGTCTAGCTAACCAGAAGTCTACTTCTGATCTAGTTACTCCTATGGACGTAGCGCACGAGTTCAAGACTGCAACTCTAACTAACTGGAATGCTCCTGAGTACACCGATGTATTCGATGCTCAAGACGTTAACTTTGATGAGAAGCAGGAACTAGCAAACACTATTGCTGGCGCTCTTGGTCGCCGTACTGACCAGCTTGTTATCGATGCAATGGACGCTTCTACTCCTCTTACTTCAACTATTGCAACTTCTGTTGGTGGCGCTGCTAGTAACCTGAACATGGCTAAGATTATTAAAGCCCAGGTTGAGCTTCGTGATCAAGGCGTTCCTAACTCTGATCTATTTGCTGCTATTAACGCACTAGGTCTTGGTGGACTGTTGAATGATGAAAAAGCAACATCTGCTGATTACCAGTCAGTAAAAGCTTTGGTAAACGGTGACGTAGATACTCTTGCTGGCTTCCGTTTCATTATCCTTGAATCTCGTGTTGAAGGTGGTCTTACTGTCGGTACTGCTGGCGCAAACATTGTTGACTCTTATTTCTTCCAGCGTCCTGCTGTTGGCCTTGCCATCGGTATTGACATGAAGACTGAGATCGACTGGATTGCCGAGCGTACTTCTTGGTTGTGTAACGGCATGCTGAAAGCTGGCTCTGTTGTGCGCGATGAAGGCGGTTTGGTTAAAGTTCAATACACTCAAACTGCATAAGGAGAATTTAAAATGGCTTTTTCAAGAGATGGTTTATGCCGCATTGGCGGTTCTGGAAATGGTGGCAGCACTTGGCAGTATACTTCTGCTGATGCTAAAGCTGTAATTGATAACGCAGATTACTTCCTTGCGGCTATCAATGAGTTAAGCATTGGTGATTTGATTATCTGTAAAGATACTACTGTTACTACTGCACCAGTAGTTCACTTGACGTATATTAAGACTCAGACCGCTACAAGCATTACGGCGGCTGCTGGCCTAATTATTACTGCGTAAAGTAACAAAGCACAACGTCTGGGGGGTTCGCCCCCCTTTCTTACTGAGGTTTATATGGCAACAAAGATTGGGTTAATTTCTAACGCTTTGATTTTGATTGGTGATTTACCAATTACATCTTTAAGTGGAAACTCACGAGCGGAAACTGTTGCTAAAAACCTGTATGACAACATTGTCCAAATGGAACTCACCAAACATCGGTGGGGGTTTGCTAGGCGTAAAGCGCAGTTAGCATTAACTACAGAAACCCCAATTGGCAACGAATATCAAAACGTGTATCAGTTACCTACTGATATGCTTGTTCTTATTAAGTTAGACCCAGCAATCCAATACAGAATATATGGCGACAAGGTGTATGCAAATGCCTCTGGCCCATTGTATTGCGACTACATTGCTAATGTTTCAGAAGACGAATGGCCTGTGTATTTTGCCAAAATGGTTGAGTATGCTTTAGCTATGGACTTTGCTCCATCTATTAGAGACAGTGCTGCATCTGGCGAAGTAAACGCTGGTAAGTATACAAACGCTTCTCGCATGGCCCGCTATACTGATTCCCAACAATATCCTACCGAGCCGCTTAGAAGCCAACCATTTATTAATGTGAGGCGCTAATGGCTAAATCTCATTTTCTCCAAAGCAGCTTTGCTAGTGGAGAGTTGTCCCCGCTTCTGCGTGGCCGTACAGACCTAGAGCAATACTATGCTGGTCTATCTACTGCTGAAAACGTAGTTATTGTTCCGCAGGGTGGCGTTAAAAGACGACCTGGCACTGAGCATATAGATAAGCCTATTAACATTATGGGGGCATATTTAAGCAGCCAGTTTACGGCAACAATGCCAGAAGGCGGCACCCCCGCTAATCTAAATGACTTTAGTACAACTACAAAAGGCACTTCTACAACTAACATTGGTGTATTAGGTACAGGAGCAAATGCAGACTATGTAGTTGCCCTTTACGATATGAGTGCGCTGACATTAGGCATTGTTTTTGTTGATGTACAAAACATACAGCTAACAACAGCAAATACTGACACAGCAGTGTTTAAGGTACAAACATCATCTAACGGTACTGCATGGACTGATCGCGCTAGTATTACTGTTACGTCTACACCTACATCACTAAGGACTAAAATTACAGATGCTGTAGCTACACCGTATGTGCGTGTTGTGCGTACAGGTGATACAGGTGACTTGGGTACGCAAAAGGTTGAGTTAACTGAGCTTAATGTTATATATGACAATCTAAGCTTTTCTGACGTGAAGACGTTTGATTTTAGTGTAGAGGACAATAGGCATTACTTGTGCGTAGCTACTGGTGGAGCGCCATCAACAGGAACTGTTAGCCCAACTAACCCTCCTTCTTTTGGCAACTTAGCTATTTACAGAATCCCTTACAGCACAATTACAGATACCGTATTGGTGGCTAATCTTCCTATTCCATACGACTTTAACGAAATTGCTAGAGTTCGTGACGTTCAAACTGAAAACGTCATGCTGATGTTTCACGAAAACTATCCTTCGCAAAGAATTATTAATATTGGCGATGCTTTTGCTATTGACGAAATTCCTTATCTTAATGTTCCTCAGTACGATTATGACGATGCTTTAAGTCCTACACCCCGCGATGAAGTGCAGACAATGGAGTTGGCTCACGGCAGCGGCCATAACTGGGAGTTAGGGGATACATTTCAAATAGATGTTGAAAGCGTATTAAGCAAAAACATTACGTTTGCTGGCGACAGCAATGCAGATCAGATTTCATCGACTGTATTTAATATCCAAAAGAATTTGCAAGAAATGCCCGTTTTTGGTGAAACAGGGGTAGCTGTTGCAAGAACTGGAACGCGCACATATACAATTACTATTAGTGGTGAGTCTACAAAACCTTTTGAATTGTTTAGCGGTTTTCCAACAGCGGGCGATCAAGACAACACATTAGAATTTGCTCGTGTCGGCTTACCCGGCATAGCAAGAAAAGAAGATGTTTGGAGTGCGAATCGTGGTTACCCAAGGATGGGTACATTCCATGAAGGCCGTTTATGGTTAGGTGGAACTAAGTCTAAAACTCAAAGCTTATTTGCTTCTAAAGCAGGATCATTCTTTGATTTCTTCTTTGAAGAGGGCGATGACGATGAAGGTATGTTCCTTAACATTACATCTCGCAGTCAAACAGAGATTGTAGACATTAACTCTGATCGTGGCCTACAGGTGTTTACTACAGGTGCAGAGTTTCTAGTTAAAGGTAATACCCCTACTACAGTGTCTATTATATCCCAGACACAGCATGGATCGTCTTACTTAGAAGCTAAATCATTAGATGGCGCTACGTTGTTTGTTGACCAGAATGGTAAGACATTACGACAGTATGTGTTTAACTTTAACGAGGACGCATATACATCTAATGACATATCTGTCCTATCATCTCAGTTAATTGATGTACCGCAAGACGTAGCAGTGTTGTCAGGTACTACAGCAGAAGACTCTAACTGGGTCTTTATTATTAACCAAGACGGTAATGGCGCTGTATTAAACACTGTAAGAGCGCAGGACATCAATGGGTTTACGGCTTACATTAACTCTAAAAGTGGTTACTTTACTGGTGATGTAGAAATCCCCAGGTTCCTAGTATCTGCTTCTGTAGTTAAAAACGAGCTATATGTAGTCACTAGGTTTATTACTGATGGCGTTAACTTTAGATACTCATTAGATCGCTGGAGCTTTGACCATTTGTTAGACGCATCAGTTAAAGTTAATAACGTGTCTAGCACTACAGTGTCTTTAGGGCATCAACACCTTAACGGGGCTATTGTTAGCGTTATAGGCAATGGTAACAACTTAGATAAGCGTACAGTGTCTGACACAGGTACTATTACGTTAACTGCTGAAGAACTATCAAGCGGCAACTTAGACCTAGAGGTTGGGCTAAACTTTGTAGTAAAGATAGTGCCAATGCCTTTAAATACAGCTACAAGCGCGACTACGCCCAATGCAATGCGAGAGAAGAAGATTACACGCATGAACATTAGAGTTTATAAGAGCGCAGGTGTGTATGTTGATGGCAACCCTGTACCTATTAGAAACTTTGGTGAATCAGCAGATAGTCCATTAGGCACACCTTTTGAGATTAGAACTGGTATTATTCAGGATAACAATGGTGGTAACGGTTGGGGTGTAGACGTAGTTCCAACAATTACCATACCTGACCCAGCGCCACTACATCTACAGGCTATTGAGTACGAGGTAGAATCATCGTGAATCTAGCAATTCAAGACAACATCTATAAGTTTCAGTCTATGCTACAAGCTGGGGACACTGTAGAGTTGGCGGTAGAGCATCATTTTTCTGATGGCCTGTATGCTAGAGAATTGTTTATTCCTGCTGGTGTTTGCCTTGTAGGGGCTTTGCATAAGACTCGCCACATGTACATGGTGATGAAAGGTAAGTGTAAAGTATCAAGCCAGTTTGGTGAACAAGAAATTGAAGCGCCTTTTATTGGTGAAACAATACCGGGTACTAAACGCATTATTTATGCAGAAACTGATTGTGTCTGGGTAGGGTTTCATCCTACAGACCTTACAGACCCAGAAGAAATCGGTAAGCAAATTTTAGAATCGGAGAACGTCCAATGTGGGTAATCGTAGGTGCAATTGTTGCTAGTACCGCTGTAACAGCAGTGGGCCAACGAAGTGCTGGTAAGGCACAGCAAATAGAAATGAATCGAGCCGCAGAAGAAGAAAAGCTTGCTGCTGAATCGTTGGAACTACAGCGTAGGCAAGAGTTGAATAAAGTCTTAGCTGCTAACAATGCTGCATTAGCTGCTGGCAACATAGGCATGGAAGGTACTCCTGCTAGTATTGCTTTAGGTTCTGCTGAACAAGCTAGTCTTAGTGAAGGCATGGCTGGTCTTAGCTCCCGTTTAAAGCAAGCTCAGTTTAAACGCCAAGGCTCAACTGCAAGAAGTGCAGGTAATTTGGCTTCTGCAAGCACATTGCTGTCTGGCGCGACACAAACTGGACAAGCATATATGGCTGCTAAAGACGCTGGTCGAATAACTTAACTAAAGGGTCATAAAGATGGCACAAAAACCAATTGGCTTTTACGGTAAGTTTACTCCTACTAGCATAGACAATACTGTTGGCGATAGATTCAAAGAATTAGCAGGTTTATCTTCAGAGGTAGGCCAGCTTGCTGTGGGCATAGGTAAAGCTAAAGCAGAAGCAGCAGCCCCTGAACAGGCAGAACGAGCAGTCGCTAAAGCTAGGGAAGAAGGCACAGAGCTAGAGAAAAGAAGCGCATTATCTTGGGGTGGCACAGCGTATAACAACGCGGCAGTTGGCGCTTATTATTCGGTTATTACTTCCGATATGGAAAATGCCATTCTTGATTCTAAAGCAAATAACCCTGATGACCTTGTTGCTTATCAAACTGAAGTAGATGCTAAAATTTCTGGATTGCTTAAAAATGCCCCAGAGATAGTTAAAGCCAAAGCAGGTCGCTATTATGAGCAAGCTAATGGAACGGCTGTTAGAGCAGTTAACAAAGCTGCAAAAATTAAAGCTGACAACAAGATTGGCGCTGATCTTTTGGTTGGCGCAGAAGCGCAAAGAACAAACCTTTCTAACTTAGCCCGCGAAGGAATGCCTGACCAAGTTATTGAAAGTCTTGCTCAACTTGAACAGGATATGCAAGAAGGCATTGACGCTGGAGTGTTAGACGCAGTTAAAACAAACAACTTCTTAAACTCAGTAAAAGATGACATTGTTATTCAGCAAGAGTTAGGCAAAATTGATAGAACATTGCTTAATGAAGACTTGCCCGTAGCCCAAAGAATTATTAACGGCAAAACACTTGTTGAAACTTTGCGTACAACAGAACTAGCAGACTTAGATGCTACTCAAAAAGCCCAGCTAATTAATAAAATAGAAGCTGAAATATCTCAAGTTGAAACTAATTACCTTAAAGAACAAAATAAATTATCTGCTGATGAAATAAAAATACTAGGTGATTTAGACGTAGCCATAACAAACAATGACATTTCTGATACAGATGCTCTTGCAAGAATTTATCAACTGCGTGAAGACGGGGTAATTAAAACACCATCTCAATTTTCTACTCTTGTGAACAAAGTTAGGGCAGTGTCTGTTGCTCAACAAAAGAAACAAAGAGGAATGGCTAACGTAGGCGCTGCAATTGCTGGTGATTCCCCTATTACTAACGAGCCTATAACTCAAGCTTCTGTAGATGATTTCTATGAGCAGATGCTTTCTGGTTTAAGCGATGACCCTCTTGCGCGTACTGTTCAGCAAACTATGATTGTTCAGCAGACTAGGTATGTTCCTACTATGCTAAAACAAGAGTTACGAAATGATTTGCTTTCTGGAGAACCTAATAAAGTTAGCGCGGCAGCAGACACGATGGATAGAATTTTAGAAATTCCTGGCCAAGCAGCAGCCTTTACTGATCAAGAGACCGCTTTTGCAGAGCAGGTTGGCTTAAACATGGAATACATGGATGGCGAAAAGGCCATTGAAATGGCTAGAAGAAACACTGATCCAAGAAACACAGCAGACATTGATGCCCGTGAATTAGATATTAAAAACAACAAAAAGAAGTTTTCAGAATCTTATTATTCAGAAGTGGAATCCGCGTTTACAGGAATGTGGTCTGATTTAACAGAAAACGACATTAACAAAAATGACATGATTGCTGATTACGGCAAATTAGTAGAAGCAAACTATAAAGCGGGTACTACGCTAAAAGGTTCAAAAGAAAAAGCAATGGCTCAAATACAGGCCAACTGGAACGAAAGCAGTTTTGGTTTTATGAAGTACAGGCCAGAAGATTACTATGGTGTTGATGGAGATGTGTCTTATTTAAAAGATGATCTTTACAATATTTTAGAAAAATCGTATGCAAGCCAAGATTTAACTTTTACTAAAGAAGATATTTTCTTGAAGTCTGACAGCATTACAGCAAGAGAGGTTAACAGTGGGCAGCCTAGTTATCAGGTGTTTGTTCGTCTAAGTGATGGCACTTTAGGCTCTCCCTCTTTTATGGGTGAGAATGGCAAAGTATTAAACCGCTATCAGCCCGTAGAAGAAAAGGCAGCACAAGTTAAAGTAGTTGAAGCTGAAAACCTCATAGCCAGTGAAGCTGACATTGAAAAGACAGAATCATATAAGTCTACGTTCTACCAAGATGCTGCTAAGGGAACTATGTTTGAAGATAAAAGAGAGCCAACTAGGTTTAGAACTCTTGGTCTTGCTGAAAGTATAGACACCTTAGTCTCAGCGGCAGACCCTTATGTATACAGCCCAGGTGAAGCAATGGAAGATATTCTGACGGCAGCAAAAGAAGCTAATGATGCTTACATTTCTAAAGTTAAAAAGAATAAGGGTAAATAAATGGGATTTGTAGCCACTCCTGAAGTTCCTCTTTACGGTGATAAAGTTCAATTTGATCCTGCTCAAGACAATGATGGCCCAAGTGTAGGCGATATTGCGGGAGCTTTTTGGCGGCAAGAGAACATTATAGGTTCAATGCTTAACCAAGAAGTTGGCCTTCCTAAAACCAAGGATGACCCTAACTTTGATGCTTACTCTTTCTTTACTCCAGACGAGCGGTTAGACAAGGGGTTTGTAATTAACGCTATGTACGCTGACAATGAAGATGAAATCATTGCAGTTCGCAAGCAGATGGAAAGAGAAAGAGTTGATAAGCAAACAATGGCTGAAGGCGGCGCAACATCATTTGTTGTTGGTCTCCCCGTTATGCTGGCTGACCCTATCTCTTTATTGTCTATTGGTGGTGCTGTAGTAAATACTTATAGGGCAGGTAAAGGAATCCTAAGTGCTGCTGCTGTTACAGGCTCTGTTGTAGGTGTTGAAACTGCGGCTCAAGAAGCTGCATTGCATACACAGCAATTAACTAGAACCTTTGGTGAATCTGCTATTAATATTAGTGCTGCTACTTTACTAGGTGGCGTATTAGGTGCTACCGCGCAAAAGCTGTCGGGGTACGGAGTAGATCAAAAGTTTATTGATGAATATGCTGATGTAATGGAAGTTGAGCCAAAGATTAATAATGGAATTAACCCTACTACCAATGCCCCCACTGAAGGGCAAGATAGTGTAGGTGCAATGCGTGCTTTTGGTTCTACGCAAGTTGCAGGAAAAGTTCCTAGAGCATTAACTAAGCTTTTAGCTTTTGACCCTTTATCAAGATCAATAACTGCGGATAAGAATATTGTTCGCGTTATTACTTCAATGCTGGCTGAAAACCCTACTATGATGGATGGCCAGGTAGTGCAAGCAGCAGAATCATTAGCAAAAGCTCACTCAGGGAAACTTGGAGTTGCATTGCAAAGAAACGCAGATTTGTTTGGAGAGTATAAAAAAACTGATGGCTCATTAACTCGCAAAGAGTTTAACGTAGCAGTTGCTAAGGCTATACGCACTGGAGATAGTGACGTACCACAGATTAAACAATCTGCCGATACTTGGAATGCAGAATTATACATTCCCCTTAAAGATGACATGGTAGAACTAGGGCTTCTTCCTAAAGATGTTGAGGTTAAAACCGCTGCTAATTATCTTAATAGAGTCTGGAATAAAAACAAGATTCTTTCAAACTATTCAGGTTTTACTAACACAGTATCTAAATGGCTTGCAGATAGGGATGTTGATTTGTATGCCAAAGCTGCTGCTGCATCAAAAAAGGTAGGGTCTGCTACAGGAAAAGAGCAAAAAGAACTTCAAGCTTTAATAGATAAAGCTGAATTTAAACAAGGCAAAGATTTAGAAGCTCAAGACTACGATTCTATAGCTGAAGAAATTGCTCAAAGAATTATTGGTTCCCCTGATGGCAGATTACCTTACGACTGGACATTGGGTAAAGGTTCTCCTGGCGGTGGTGTAAACAACCAAGGAATTTCTGGAACAGCTTTGCGCGGCCCTCTTAGAAAGAGAGTATTCCAGATTGATGATGAGCTTGTTGAAGAGTTCTTAGAAAACGATATTGAAATATTGGGCGCTAGGTATTTGCAAAATGTTGCTGGAGACATTGAGTTAACCAGAAAGTTTGGCGATGTTAATATGACATCTCAACTTTCAGAAATTACCAGATCGTATCAAGCAGATTTGCAAGCCGCTGGTAAAGACACTCCAGAAGGAATAAAAATACAAGCTAAGTTGGCCGGAAATATTAGAGATATTGCAGGAATGCGCGACAGGATTCGTGGAGTATACGGGTTTTCTGAAGACAACATTTGGACGCGAATGGCTCGATCTTCGAGAGACCTAAATTACCTTAGATTGCTGGGTGGAGTAACCGTATCCAGCTTGCCTGATGTTGCTAGAGTTTTTATGGCTGAAGGTTTTGTAAAAACATTTAGTGCAGGTTTGGCTCCTTTAGTTTCAAATACCAAAGCATTTAAAATTGCTGCGGCAGAAGCAAAACGATATGGCGTTGGAGATGACGTAATTAAGTCAGGTCGATCAGATGTAATTGCTGACGTAAACGAATACACCCAAGGCGGCACAATGGTAGAAAGAGGGCTTCGGTCTGCTACCAATAAGTTTGGCAAGATTAACTTTTTGGATTATTGGACTTCAGGAATAAAGCAGCTTCACGCAGTAACCATGCAAACGTCTATTTTTGATGGCCTATCGAAAGGAAAGTACGACAAACGATTAGCTCGGCTAGGCATATCTGAAGCAGATGCTAGAAACATGTGGCTACAAGTAGATAAGCATGGAACAAAAACTGATGGAGTCTGGATTACTAACGCTAAGAATTGGGACGTTCCAGAGTTAGAAAGAATGTGGGGCGCTGCGGTTAGGAAAGAAAGTGATCGAGTAATCATTATTCCAGGCCAAGAGAAGCCTTTGTTTATGTCTACAGAAATGGGCAAGACTATAGGCCAGTTTAGATCGTTTACTTTGTCGGCTACCCAAAGAGTATTTATTGCTGGACTTCAAAATCAGGATCACAACGCAGTAGGTGGTTTTGCAGCCCTTACGTCTATGGGTATGTTTTCATACTACCTAAAGCAAAAAATAGCAGGTCGAGAAGTCAGTGATGACCCAGCAGTATGGGCTATGGAAGGCATAGATCGGTCTGGAGTTGTTGGAATAATAGGTGAAATTAACAACACTATAGAAAAAATATCAGGCAATAATGCAGGAGCTAGAGCCTTACTAGGTATTGATGCCCCTGCGTCTAGGTTTGTATCAAGAAGCGTGGCAGAGTCTATTCTAGGGCCGACATTTGGCAGCTTGTTAAGCACTACAGTAGCAGCTAGTAACGCCATAACTTCTGAAGGGCCAATGACAGAATCTGATGTAAGAACACTGCGGCGGCTAGTGCCATTGCAAAATTTGTTTTATCTCCGAAGGGGGTTTGATGCAATACAGAACTCAGCGGCTGATCTATAAACTCGAATGTAGTATAATTAGCACAATTATTGGGGTGCAGAAATGACAGTAACAGCAGCAACAACTAGGAATGATTATACTGCTACAAGTGGGCAGACAGTATTCCCGTACACGTTTACGGCTTTAGCTGATTCCGACATAAAGGTATTGAAGAACGGGGTGGCTATATCCTTAGGTGTTGACTTTGCTATCAGTGGAGTGCCTACCTATGGGGGCAATGTAACCCTGACTACTGGGGCTACGCTTAACGATAAGATATCTGTATACCTAGACATGCCTCTATCTAGGACTACTAACTACCAGAACAGCGGTGACTTCCTGGCCCTTGATGTTAACGGCGACTTCAACAAGTTATGGATTGCCCTACAGCAGACTGAAACAGACTTTGACAGGGCCATTAGACGGCCTCTGAACGAGGCTGGCACAATTAGCATGCAACTACCTGCCGTAGCTAATCGGGCTGGTAGGCTGCTTACGTTTGATTCTGCTGGCGCTGTAGCCATGAAGGATTATACCGACACTACATTAACTACTATTAATGTGGATACGTTTACAGGCAATGGTACGACTACTACGTTTACTATTACTGGCAGCAAAACTAATGCCAGCATGATGCAAGTTAACATTGACGGCATTATTCAGCATGTATCAACGTACACATTAACAAACAACGTAGTGACATTATCAGAAGCGCCTCCTTTTAATGCTCTTATAGAAATCAGGTCATTCTTAGAAGTTGACGTTACAGACCTAGTTGGCCCTGTTGCTGCTGCTGCTGCCTCTGCTTTAGCTGCTGCTGGTAGTGCTACTGCCGCTGCTGGTAGTGCGACTAACTCTGCCAATAGTGCTACAGCTTCCGCAGACTCTGCTACTGCTGCCGCTAATAGTGCATCTGGGGTAGCTGCTGATGCTACTGCTGCGGCTAACTCTGCTACGGCTTCTGCTAACTCCGCTACGGCTTCTGCTTCTTCAGCTAGTGGAGCATCTACATCAGCTACCAACGCAAACAACTCTGCTATTGCTGCTGCCGCTAGTGCAGCATCTATTGGTACTGATCCTAGCTTTAACTCAGTTACAGTCACAGGCACTACCGCTGTCAAGATGTCAGCAGGTACTACAGCGCAGCGTCCTACAGGCGTAGCTGGTCAGTTCAGATACAACACCACAATTGGCTCTTTCGAAGGCTACTCGACTGAGTGGGGGGAGATTGGTGGAGGTACTCCCGCAGACAACACGGTCACTACGGCCAAGATTGTTAACGATGCAGTCACAGCGGATAAGATAGCTGACAACTCTGTTGACATAGCAAGGCTAAATGTCACTGACGGTACAGCAGGTCAAAGCCTTACAACGAATGGTTCTGGCACGTTAGCTTTTGCAACCATTGGTGGTGCTTTCAACGATTTTGCCGTCAAGACTGGAAACTACACAGCAGTTACCAAAGACCAGCTTATTGTCAACTCTAGCAGCGCAGTGACAATCACCCTGCCTGCAAGCCCTTCAGCGGGCAACGTGGTGTTCATCAAGAATGCTGGTACAGGTGTTGTAACCGTGGGTCGGAATGGCTCAAACATTAACTCTCAAACAGCAGATGGAACATTAATAGCTGACAACGGCGCAACTCTAGTTTTCGTGGATGCAACCATAGGGTGGGAGGAACTATAGATGGCTATTAATTTAGGAGTTCGCAAAGATTCAGAAGTTAATGAAACAATAAATATAAATTCAACAGCAAATTTGATTACTCTTGCTGATGGGCGTGTGTATCTAAAGGGTGGTGTTACTGAGACAGACGTAGCTACATATCCTGATGCTACATCAGCCCTTGCGTACACTGGTACAACTTTTAGCACAGCAGGTCAGGTGACTAATGAGGCAGACATTGCTTATGACGGTACCCATCTTTGGGTGCTAGATTCTACTAGTAACTCAATTTTTAAGTATTCCACGTCAGGCGTGTACCAAAACGTGACGTTCTCTGTGGCAAGTCAAGACACTAATATGTTTGGTGTAGTTATTGTGGGTACAGATTTTTATATGGTCGGTACTCAGAATGATAAAGTTTATAAATTCAATTCAGCGGGTGTATTTCAAAGTGACTTTTCTATAGCCTCTCAAACAACTACTGCTAAAGGAATAGGGTTTGACGGTACATATTTGTATGTATTAAGCGGAAACGGTAGTGCTTCAACTATTCATAAATACGACATAAGTGGAACCTACCAGAACGTAGTTTATACCATTACTGCACAAGACAACAACGCACAAGGCATCACATGGGATGGCAGCTTTTTCTGGGTGTGTGGGCGGCAAAATAACAGCCTTTACAAGTTCAGTGCTGCGGGCGTATACGCTGGTGTGACACTAAGTGTTGCCGCTCAAGGAACAAGACCCACAGGCGTAGTGTTTGCAGATTCAGCTTACTGGGTGGTGGATGACACTGCTAATGGAGTTTACAAATACATCAGTCAAATTGGCGTTGTGAGTGAAACGGGTACACCCTTGACTGAAGGCAAACAAAACTATGTGAGGATTAAATAATGGCTGTTTCTTTAGGTAGTTTTGGCGATTCAATAATCAACGAAACAATAAATATAAACTCATCAGACAGTCTGATTACTGTAGACGATGGTCGTGTGTATCTCAAGGGTGGTGTAACTGAATCAGACTTAACTACTTACCCTGATGCCACAGCAGGCTTTGCATATTCAAATGATCTTATTAACTTTGCCCCTAGTACTGGTAGTGCGGTTACAAAATCAATAACGTGGGATGGTACTTATTTTTGGGTACTTGCTACTGATAATTATGTATATAAATTCAACGCTTCAGGTGTGTTTCAAAGTAATTTTATTGTTTCAAGCCAGACATCCAATCCACAAGGTATCGTATGGGATGGCAGCCATCTTTGGGTGGTCGGATATAGTCAACAAGCCTTGTTTAAATACAACACTTCAGGTGCGTATCAAAATGTAAGTATTAGTATAAGTCAAAACACCAGCCCCCGCGATGCTGTTTGGGATGGTACACATTTTTATGTAATTAATAACAGTACGGCAAGAGTCTATAAGTATAGTGCATCAGGGTCTTATATAGGTAATTTTTTGGTATCTAGTCAAGACTCTTCACCCTTTGGAATAGCGTGGGATGGTACTTATTTTTGGGTAATTGGGACAACTACTGATACGGCTTACGCTTATAACAGTTCATTTGTATACCAAAATAAGTCTTTTTCTTTTGCTGGTCAAGAAACAACGCCTTATGGCGCGGGGGCGCAAGGGTCATCAGTTTGGGTTATTGGTCAGAACAAAACTGCATACAAATACTCACCCCAAATTGGCGTTAACACTAACGGCTCAGCTTCTCAAATAGCTGAAGGCTTACAAAACTACATAAGGATTAAATAATGGCTTTAGTAATTCAAGCAGACCATGTCTCGCCAACATCAGCAGCAATCTTTTGGCGCAATGATGAACTAGCTCGCACTGACATAGCAGCGACAGTATCCGACTATCCTAACGCAGCCGCTATTCTTGCTTATCGAGCGGCCTTGCGTGACTGGCCTGATCAAAATGATGATGGCGAATACATCAATGGATTCCCTGATACAAGACCGGAGTTATAAAGATGGCGTTAATCAAAGCAACAAACCGCATGATCTCTGGGGCAAGTGTTAATGTCCTGGACTTTGGTGCGAAAGGGGACGGTACTACTGACGATGGCCCAGCTATCCAGTTAGCCATTAACAGTCTGCCTAGCGGTGGTACTGTTGTAATCCCTAAAGGTGAGTTCTTGATCTCTACTGGGGTGTTTATTACTAAAGGCATCCGCATGCTGGGTGCTGGCCGCGCTAACTTCAATGGCTATACAAGTTCTTTTAGCCCTACTGTTTTCTCAGGCGCAACTCTTATCCGTGTAAGCAATGGCGTTACAGCGTTCTCTTTTGACAAAAGTACTAACGTAACAGCGTTTGGTTGCTCCATTGAAGAGATGTCTTTTGCTTCTGCGGTTATTTCTCAGGCTGCATACGGTGCGCCTCCTGTATTCCCTGCTAATACTCATGCGATTAACTTGAATTTTACAGCAGAGCTTATATTAGATCGCCTAGACTTTATGAACTTAGATAAGTGCATATTTAATGAATCTTATGAGGTTTATTATACTGCGACTTCTGGGCAAACAACTTATACTTATAATTGGCTGTTACCCGATGTTTCACAAATGGCTGTTTATGTTAATGGTATAGTCCAAGCAACTAATACATATACTGTTACTGGAGCAGGTACTGGCAGCGGTACTGTAGTATTAAACTCTGGAGTTACAGCAGGTTTGCAGGTAGCACTATTAACATCACGGGTTGCTGTTAAAGCATCTATGCAAAACCTCACAGCTAAAGATTGTAATTATTTTCTTAAAACTGAAGATGCTGCTGCTGACTTTACAATATCTGACATCTCTTTAATTAAAATGAACTACGGTATACACACTACTAGCTTAGATGGATTAGTGTTAAACAATGCTGTTATTTATCGTAGCTATATCTCTGCCATGTACGATGTTGGCGGTGGCATCAATCAGATTAGTAACTTTATAAACATATCTAATAGTCACTTTTTTGAGTCAGGTCAAACGCTCTGCTATTTCCACAGCATTTCTCAGTTAACAATTACAGGCTGTGACTTTGTTAAAGCAGGGTTAGTATTGCGTACTCCTAGTGTTCAAAACCCTGAAACTGGTTTGTTAATTTATAACTGCGAAACAGTTAGCGTTAGTGGAGGCATGATTGAAAGATGTCTAGGTGATGGAGCGCAGGTATATGGCAATCGCTTTGTAGACTTTGCTACTAACATTGTAGGGCCAGGTTATTTAACTGCAAACCGTACAGGATTAATTGCATACGATAATCAATTAATTAATGTAGATTGTAACATTTCATGCGTAGGTGTAACTGCTGCTGCCGCTGCAAGCTTTGGCACATCTAAGGCTGTCTCTGGTGTTATTACTACAGACAACATTATTACTGGTCGCACTGGTACGTTAGTGCAGCGTGGCGTTACAGAGTATGTGCAGTGCTTAACTTTCCCTAGCGTCATAGCTCAAGGCGGTAATCTTAATCTAGCTGTTAGCATTCCTTACACTTTAGCGGGAAGCACTGATTCATTAGGCAATACGTCCGGCCAGCAATTAATTTTATATGCAGTAGAGTTTCCTACAGGCGGTTCAGGTACTGGAACAGAGGGTCTTGTATTAAGGATTGATTCTGTTGATTCAAATTTAAACCCAATTTCTAATTTTTCAACAGTGCTGGATAACACAGGGTTTATGAACTTTAGGCAAATAGTTTTTACTAATACTACTGGCGCTAATTTCAGCAATACTTTTAGTGTTTACCTGCACAACCTTACTAGTGCTGGGCTTGGCAATTATAGTATTGCACCCGGTTCAATCGTAAAGTTCAAGTACAAAATTGTTGAAAGTACAATCCAAACTTACTAGGAATTATTATGGCACAAGTTATTGTTAAAGACTGGGGTACGGATTGGTTAGAAAATACCGTCAGTCAATTAGAGGGAAAGTTAAACCTCTGGAACCAACAAGCAGTACAGGGGATTATCATTGAAACTAACAAGTTTCGCCCTACGCATGACAACGTAATTAGCTGTGGTGATTCTATCTATCGCTGGTCTGTGGTTTTTGCTGGCACAGGTACTATCAATACATCTGATGAGCGAGAGAAGCAGCAGATAGGAGCCATTGATGCTGCGGTATTAAGAGCATGGGCCAATGTTAACTTTGTACAGTACAAGTGGAATGACGCTGTAGAAACTAAAAATGATGGCGCTCGCTGGCACTTTGGTTTAATTGCACAGCAGGTTAAAGCTGCATTTGAGGCTGAAGGTCTGGACGCATTCGCTTACGGGCTTTTATGTTATGACGAGTGGGATGATGAGTCTATTGCTCTAGCAGACGGTGAAGAGTATCCCAAAGCAGATCGTTACGGTATACGCTATGAAGAAGCACTAGCATTAGAGTGCGCTTACCTCCGTTCTCAATTAGCTGGGTAACATTAAATGATAGCAGAGATCAGTTTAGTAGTAGGTGCTTTAAAGACTCTTAACGCAGGTATTAAAACTGTTAAAGAATCTGGTAGTCACCTGTCTGACATTGCTGGCATCTTCTCTACGCTGACAGAATCTAAAGCAGCAGTAGAAACTATCGAACAGGCTGCTAAAACTGGTGATCATATACTGACTCAAGGCGAGGCTCTTGAGTTGGCATGGGCTAAGAATGCTATTCGTGAAGAAGAGAAGGCGCTAAAGAAGATCACTCCCCGTGAGGTCTGGCGTGACATGCTTGCCATACAGCATCGTTCTCTTATTGATCATAAGGATAAGCTAGAGAAACAACGCCTAGCTAAACTTAGACTGCAATCTAAGCATGAAGATATTGTTAAAAACATATGCGGTGGCTTGCTTTTATTAGCAGCGTTTGCCGCAGCCTACTATTATGGATTCTAATATGGCAGAAGATACTATCACCCGCATGGAAGCGCATGAAACTCTGTGTGCTGAACGCTACTCCAACATCGAACGTAGGCTTGATGATGGCGCACAAAGGTTTAATAAACTAGAGCGCATGTTATGGATGATGTACCCCATGATTATCTCCATATTTGCCGTAGCTAAGTGGATACAATAATATGTTGCAAGCATTGATAGGCCCAGTTTCTAACCTGCTAGACAAGTTCATATTAGACAAAGATGTTAAGGCTAAGTTGTCTCACGAGATCAGCACGATGGCAGAACGCCATGCTCAAGAGTTAGCAAAGGGCCAGTTGGAAGTTAACAAGGTAGAGGCTGCACACAAGAACATGTTTGTGGCTGGCTGGCGACCTGCTATTGGTTGGATTTGCGGATTTGCTCTAATGTACTCTACTATCCTATCCCCTATTCTTGGCATATGGTACACAGTACCTCCTGTCGATAGCTCCCTGCTTACTACTGTGCTGATGGGTATGCTAGGACTAGGTGCTATGCGTACAGTTGAGAAGACCAAAGGTGTACAGAGAGAGAAATGAGATACTTTAAACTATCAGACTTTGACTGTCAGGAGACCGGGAACAATGAAATGTCAGATGTATTCCTGTGGCGGCTTGACGAACTTAGGCATGTCTGTGGCTTCCCGTTCATTATTACCAGTGGTTATAGGGATAAGACCCATAGCATTGAAGCAGCCAAAAAAAATCCTGGAACTCATGCCCAAGGCATTGCCTGTGACATCAAGGTTAACAACGGAGCAGAAGCCTTTGCCATCATTGAGAAAGCACCAGCGATGGGATTTACTGGTATAGGGCTGCATAAGAACTTTGTACATCTAGATACTAGGAAAAGCGTACCAGTAGCGTGGTGTTACTGACCTTTACATTATAGCAAAAAAAAGCCCCACATAGTGAGGCTAAAAGCTTGGGTAAGCTACCGCGAGTTAGGCGGGTCGAACGAGAATGTGATCAACCACAGAGGTCATCACACAGTTAGTCTACATCAAAAGTAGGATTAAGCAAACCTAATTGTTCTTCATCAGGCGGTTCACTTAACAAATCTATCTCTAGCTCTAGGTCTGCCCATAGCTGGTCAAGCTGTTCTCTGGCATCAATCGGTTTAGCGTCCAGATAAAGCATAGACTCAATGATATTAAACAGTGTTTGCTTGTAATCAGGTAGATTATTGTGGTCGCACTTCCTGATTAACTCGTTTATAAATCCAGTAGACATAGGGTTCTCCCAATTTTAGTTGTCAATTATACGATATCGGCGTGTAATTAGCATCTGCATCCATTTTCTTGAACTCTTCCCGGTAGTGTTTGGCTATCTCTGCCCGTAATAATTTAGTGGTGGGCATCAATACGTTCCATTTCTCCCTTAGAAGCTCCATATGGCCCTCTCCCAGCAGTTCCAAGCACCAGTCGTTAAAGGCTATAGGGTTGGCAGTAAACGTCCTGTGGCAGTAATGACATAGGCACACAGCGTTGTCCAATGACCAGCGCACTGACTTGGCTGCACGACCATAGATGTGGGCGCACTCCATTCTTCCGGACATTTTTCCGCAATTCTGGCAAATGTGTCCATTAGATTTTCTTGCAACATCGCTAAACCACTTGTCAGCCGCATCTCTTTTAATTGCCATTTTTAAAATCCTTATCAGGGAATAAAACGTGTACGCCATATTTTTCACCTAAATATTTGATGATAGTCTCGGCCACAGGAGCAACTTCTGTAGTGGTTAGCTCGTCACTACTGTGGTTTTTCTCAGGAAACATAGCAGTCTGAACGGCCATCCAGATGTAATTCATAACACTTCTTTCAGTCCATTCAGTCTCTATCGGCTTAGACAACACCGGGCTAATCGTTTGCATTCCATAGCCAGCAGCATTGCAGCGGTCTGCTATGTCCCGGCAGAATACCCACATAGCACTGTTCTGCTTAATGGTTCTCGGTTTGCCCAGCGAATACTTAAACGTAACGTACTTCTTCTCATGGAATATCTCAGTTGAGAATCGTATCCACTTATCCAGAGATTCTTTGCTGTTTACTGTTTGAGCATCGCCGCTGAATCGCATGATTACCTCCATTGCCTGTTGGTGTAGTTAGGGTTGATGGTTGTTAGTTTAATATTTAGCCACCTTGTCGATACATTTTGCGCTTCATGCTTACATTTTGCAGATGGTGTGTGGTTCTTTAGCTCTTCGTTACCTCCTCCCAGCGGAACCCCATCAGACTTGGTGAACAAAGGTCGAATAGTATTGTCATTGGCGTATCTGTTAAGGCCAACACTGTCACCCCAGACCCTATGTTGCATAGTCTTCACGCACATATTGCAAACTTTAGCTAATTCTTTGTAGGTGTAATACTCACCAGTAACCAACACAGTAGATTTAGTGCCAATGTATTGCACTTTTACCTGCTTTCGATTGTCGTGATTTTTGTTGCCGCCATAGCTGGTGTAATCAGCTTCATTTGAAATTTCCATTACGTTTCCTCCAAATAGTATTCAGCAATACTACACTTCTCATCAAATCTGTTAGTCACCGTGATGGTATTCTTTTGGATAGGATGCCCTAGCTGTTTCATTTCGTACACTCTGGCAGCCAGCCTGGTGATTCCCAGTTCACGCCATGCGTCTAAAGTAGTGATAGTCTTACCGTTTTCTAAATACTGTAATACTCGCTCATGCTGTTTCATAATAATTCCTCATTTAATGTTAGCCACGCTTTGGCGGCTGTTGCTGGTACGACTCCGTTTCCCAGGAGCCTAATTCTGTCCACCCGGTCGGCACACCCATCAACCACTCGACCCAGTCCGGGTTCAGGTGGCCAGTGCATACCGATCTGCCACCGGCCTTGTTCACTATCACGGTTGTCAGTGATTCCTGCGTTCCCTTCTTGGTTGGGTCGCTCCGATCCTGGTATCCCAGTCGCGCTTCGTGAGCAGATGGTGTCGGCCAATTGGTTTGATATATCGCCACCGCTTTTGGGTTGACCTGCTCCCGCAAATTTGCTGGCCGCGTCCTGCCTTTGCGCTGTGTTGTTGCTTGCCGAACTAGCGCCTCTTCTGATCTCTGAGGAAGATAATCCATGGTGTTTGGAGTTGCCCAAGATGTAGACGCGCTTTCTCTGGTGTGGTGCGCCAACTTCACGCGCTGAGAATATTCCCCACGCGCTTTGATAGCCATCTTCTTCCAGGTCGCTGATGACGCTGGAGAGTCCAAGCGAGATGTGACCTTCAACGTTTTCAAAGAAGCATCTAGCAGGTCTAATTGCTTCGATGTGTCGCCTGATGTGCGGCCACAAGTGTCTTGGGTCATCTGCTCCGAGTCGCTTTCCTGCTGCACTAAAAGGTTGACAAGGATATCCGCCAGTGAGGATGCTAACTTTTCCTCGAAACAAGTGCGATGGGAAGGTTTTAATATCCGTGTATATAGGTGCGGGAGGTATGATCCCGTCTTCCATCTTGTTAACCAAGTTCGCAATGGCGAAGGCTTCGATCTCCAGAAAAGCGATGACTCTATGTTCAATCCCGGCAAGGTCAAGTCCTCTTTCGATTCCACCATATCCTGCACAAAAAGCGATGACAGTGGGTAGTTCGTTGGTAATATCCACATTGTTTTCCCTCATTCAGCCCATGATCTGTCAGTAATCTTATCCATTACGGAGATAGACTTCATCGAATCAGGGTTGGTTCTGGTTTGTGTTTGGGTTTGTTGGTCAACAACTTCGTCTTCCCAACGCTTTTGGTTTAAGTATGTACTGGCATGGAGTATGAATGACTGGTTGTCCTTGCGCCATTCACCCTTCTCAACCCTCTCTTTCACGTTATCAGCGATCATCTGCATAACATGTACATCAGGTCGTAGCTTTATCCATGCCTTTCTTGCTGCGTCCTTGCTTGCTTTCCTTGGGTAGAATTTCCAGAATGAATCAAAATCATCCACATTATTAACTGTAATATTAGTTTTAGTATTAGTTTTAGTATTAACTTTGGTCTTTTGGTCAATAGGGTCTACATCTTTTTGGAAAGAGGTCTTGGTTATTTCGTCTATACCCTCCCCATTAATTTTAATATACCTATTAAGAATTTGCTTACTACCCTCTTTGTACTGAAGTTGTACTGTCAGGTATCCTCGCGCCTTTAGTTGTCCTATCCACCCGCTTACAGTTGTCTTATCTACTTCATAAAGATCAGCGAAGTATTGATTGCTGGCCCAGCAGTAACCTTCTTTGTTGCACAGCGCAGTAATCTCTGCAAACAACAACCTAGCTAAAGGCTTTAAATTTCTGTCATACCTGACATCCGCAGTCAGGATGGCGTAGTACGATGGCTTGTCCATCTCACTCACCAGCCGCAATGAACTCTGAAAGCTTCACTTTAAACATATCAGCTAGAATAATAAGCGTTGGGAATGATGGTGCGCGGTGATTATTTCTGATCAAAGAGATAGCCCCAGAAGATAAGCTGCAATTCCTGCTAAGGTCAGCCTGGATCATCTCGTGCTTCGCCATGTAGTAGTTGATTGATTTGTTGATATCCATTTTAAACTCCAGTTAGTGAGTTTCCATCATAGCAGTTGTAATTTAATTTACAAGAGTAGTTGTATTTTATTTTTACTTGTGTAAAATAAACCCCACAAACACACAAAGAGGCTACACAAATGAAGCAATACGAATCCCCCCAACGCACAGGCAGCCCATGTGACAACATGGATTACTTCCATAACTTCCTTAATGATCTAATGTCGCACTTTGAACGTGGCGAGTACGATTGTGTCCACGGGCATGCCGCTATGGATGGTGAAGATGATAAGTACTACGAAGGCTACGCCAAAGCATACGAGTCTGCTGAAAATGCTGGCGCTCAGTCAACAGAGTGGGAGCAAATGCAATATGAGTACGCAAAAAATTCTGGAGAAGAGCTATGAGCATAAAAATTAACGGCATAGAGCATAGACCTGACCTAAAAATTGACATAAAAGAACGTCTTATAAAAAACGTCAAAGTTAAAATGCCTAATAACTTATATCAGGCAAAAGCAGTCCTTAATTCTGCGTATGGAACAGTGGAAATAACTGGCTCGACTTTGCATAGAATTATTATTCAGTCTATGGTTCAAAATGTAGAATATCGGTCTCTGGTAAAAGGGATGCTTGATGACCTAGAGAAAAACGAAGAATTATATATCGAGGAGGCAGTAGCATGAGCAATGTATGGAAGACCTTATCCGCTATCGACTGTAGCAAAAACGTAGAGAAAAAGGGCAACCTATCTTATCTATCATGGGCTTGGGCATGGCAGACACTGATGGAGCATTACCCTGATTCGACTTATGCTTTCTGTCCGCCTATCTTTTTGGATAATGAAACTTGTGAAGTGCATGTTTCAGTGACTGTTGAGGGTAAGACGCACAGTATGTTTTTGCCAGTCATGGACAACCGCAATAAGAGTATAGCCAACCCTAGTACCCGCGACATTTCTGATGCCAGAATGCGCTGTCTAGTTAAAGCAATAGCGATGCACGGTTTGGGCATATACATATACGCTGGTGAAGACTTGCCCAGTGCAGTACAGGATGCGCCTATAGACAGTAATCAGTCAGCGCAGCTAAAAGCATTGCTTGAAATTACGGAGTCTGATGTTGAGAAGTTCTGTAAAGTATTCAAATGTTCGACTGTTGACCAAATGAAAGCTGTGCAGTTCGATCAGGCACTATCAGCACTGAAGCGCAAAGCTGATGCAAATACTAAAAGCTGAACAGGGCAGTCAGGAATGGCTGGACGCAAGGTTAGGCAGACCTAGCGCCAGTCAGTTCCATAAGTTAATTAAGTCCAATGGCAAGCCAAGTGCATCGGCTGATGACTACATTAACTCGCTTATCATTGAGCGCATATCTGGTATGTCTGCCCCTGTGTTCGTTACAGATTGGATGACCCGTGGCAATGAACTTGAGCCTGATGCCCGTAATTTGTACACTCTGATCACTGACAACGAAGTGCAGGAAGTAGGGTTTATCCTTGATAATAGCGGTGAGTTTGGCTGTAGTCCTGATGGCCTAATAGGTGAAGATGGCGGCATTGAGATTAAATGCCCAGCACCTGGAAACCATGACAAGTGGAGCGAGAAAGGAGTCTGCCCCACAAAGCATTATGCTCAAGTCCAAGGCTGTATGTGGATAACTGAGCGTAAGTGGTGGGAATTTATGTCCTATCACCCTGAGAAAGAACCCTTTATAGTGCGTGTAGAGCGTGATGAAGAGTTCATTGACAACTTGGCAGAGCAAGTATTGCTGGCCGCAACCGAAATCATTTCCGAAGTGAGGAATTTAGCATGAGTAAAATAGGAATCAACATCTCAATTGACGTAACCAAGATCGACAAGGCTCTACTGTACAAAGGCGCAAAGGGTACTTATATGAACCTGACTACCTTTGTTGACCCAAGCCAAGAAGATCAGTACGGCAACCACGGGTTCATAGCCCAGTCGCAGAGTAAAGAAGAGCGTGAAGCTAACAAAGAGCGCCCGCCTATCCTCGGCAACTGTAAGGTAATGTTTGTTGAAGGTGGCGCACCAGCAGCAGCATCGACTGCCGAGCCTATCACTGAAGACATACCTTTTTAGGGGTAATGTATGAAGGATAAAATTAAACAAGCACACAAATTTGCCAATCGCCAGCTTATGAAGCAGTGGTTGATGGCGCAATCAAATTTAAGCAATGCACAAATTGTGTATTTGCTGGTAATACTTGCGATTGCAGTGGTTTTGTAAGCCGGGTCTCCCTCGACCTGTGATCGGGCTTGACCCACCCGTGGCTGTCAACGGGTCATTTATATAGGATTAATATTATGGAAGAAGAATTAAGCAGTATAATTAAGATTACCTACATCCCTAGGGATCATACTGTAGGACACAAAGAGCCGCAGATGCTATATGTGCTTAGAACCAATGGGGAATCTGATTATTATGATGTTCCTTTGCCGGAAGATGTTGGTTTATTCATAGAGGATCGCTGCACTAAGCCTTTTTATGAAGCTGACTATTCATTCTGCCTTGAGAGCATAATTATGGAAGAATTTTTAGACCAGTTTGAATACATAAAGAAAAAGGCAATGCAGATGCAGGTGGATTTAACTAGAGCGCAAAAATTTGGTGCTATACAACCTGTTCAAGAAAATTTGTCATTACCTACAGTCATGTGATGAATCAATCTAATACATTTGTGCCTATCCGAAGAGTCTATATAATATGCTCTCAATTGGTCTGGGTGGTGGTTAAAGTGTTGATTTATATGATAATATTCGTTGTATGCGGGTTAGCCGCAGTGGCGAAAGACGATTTAGAGCGCCCATAGTGGCGCTTTTTTTATGGAGCAAAGAATGAAACATTTGATTATTCCAGACACACAGGTAAAACCTAATAGCCCAACTGACCACTTAAAATGGGCTGGCTTGTACGCAGCAGAGAAAAAGCCTGATGTTATCGTACACATTGGCGACCATTGGGACATGCCCAGCTTGTCATCATGGGACGTGGGCAAGAAAAGTTTTGAAGGTAGGCGATATACGGATGACATAGAAGCAGGTATTGCTGCTATGAAAGTATTCTTAGAGCCTATACGCACTGAGCAGCAGCGGTTAAGGATAAACAAACAAAAGCAATGGAACCCACGGATGGTGTTTACTTTGGGTAATCACGAGCAGCGCATTGGCAGGGCCATTGAAAGTGACTCCAAACTTGATGGATTAATTGGCTATGATGACCTGGAACTAGAGGAAATGGGCTGGGAAGTTTACGATTTTCTAGAAGTAGCAGTGATAGATGGCATGGCGTATTCGCATTACTTCACTTCTGGGATTATGGGAAGGCCCGTAAGCAGTGCTAGGAATATGTTATCCAAAAAGATGATGAGTTGCGTAATGGGCCATGTTCAAGATCGAGACATAGCTTATGCGCGTAGAGCGGATGGAACCAATATTCTAGGACTATTCGCTGGCATCTTTTATCAGGGGCATGAAGACTATTTGACTCCACAGACTAATTTGTCATGGCGTGGAATTTGGATGTTAAACGAAGTTGCGTATGGTGGCTGCGATGAATTGCCAGTCAGTCTTAACTACCTAAAAGCAAAATACGGTGATCAAAATGAGTGAGTGGGAAAAATTGCAGAAAAAACACCCAGCGATAGAACCTAGGCCAGTTTCGACAATCCAAGAAAGCGCTTTGGCAGGGAATTTGGATATGGTCAATAAACCACCACATTACAATCAGGGCGGAATTGAGTGCATTGATGCGATAGAATCGAGTATGTCGAAGGAAGCGTTTGCCGGTCACTGTAAAGCATGCGTTTTAAAGTATTTATGGCGCTACAAGGATAAAGGCGGCGTAGAATCGCTGGAAAAGGCGCAATGGTATCTATCTAGGCTCATAAACACCGAGAAAAAGCGCCTGTAATCCATTCTAAGACGTTTGAAGGGGGCAACCTATACCAATGCTAGGGGTATTAAAAAGCCCCCTAAAAAGGAGGCTAGAAGGCCCGTATTCGGCACGGTGGGCCAGCCCGACTTCAAAGGGAAAAGGAGACCCTCGCCTAGCTATAAGTAGCTTAACTGATCGAATATTTGAAGCCCTAGTTTGGGGTGTACGCAGTTCCTAAGGATTTGCGCGGGGCAGTGGTTCCCCTTGTAATATATATTCTCTGGGTAGTGTATGCCTAGCCAATCCATTAAAGCCCGTTTCCCGGCCAGATTAGCCAGATTAATAAAATTGTCAGGGCGTTTAACATCTTCAGCATGAAAATCATAGTTAGACCAAAAACAATGCCTTCCAACAGTGACAGTAGGCGGGACTAAAAAATCATAGAATGGTTTGACGTTCTCAACAACCCAGTTGCCCTTATAAAAGTGCTGTAAGAATAATATTTCCTGATACAGCCCCATATCGGGGTAGTTCCTGTTTTTGTGGCGGGTAGCTTTTGCCATTCTGGAATGGGTCGGGCATGGTGGACTAGACCAGATAAAATCAAAATCCCTAAAATGTTGGCGCAAGTATTCATGGGCATCCCCGACAATCACTGTGTCGTTAGGGTATAGGCGTTGATAGACTTCAGCTATTTTTTCGTGGCTTTCTAGGGCTACAACCTCGCAGCCCTCCCAGAGTTTACGATTTCCGCCTAATCCGGCATATAGGTTTAATACTCTCATACTGTCACCCCGATTCGATTGTCTATCGCGGCAAGGGCTTCAGAATATCGACCATAAGCGCCCATATGTTCAAACTTATCTTGTACCCACCACTCACTATTGGTTAGATTGTAGGACAAACAAAAACGGCCATAAAGCATATGCATATTCATACTGTCACCCCATGCGCTGCGTATCCTTTAACGGTGCAACAATCCGTAGCTAATCCAAATACAGGGTAACGCTTAAAATTGCCATCTTCTAAGCTCTCCATATCTACATCCCAATGAGTAACTTTGGCAAAATAATCTAAAAACTTATCAAGGGTTATTGTGTCATCACAATTTAGACTTGAATAATCGCCATTGATTAAGGCACTAAGCGCCCATTTTGGGAAGTCATCAACTGTCAAAACGTGTTCAATGCTCATAATGCTTGCCCCTTGTTAAATCTCTGCGCTATGTAAGCATCTTTTTCTGCGCCAGTGAGTAATATAGTGCGCTCTACTTTGGCTGGCTCTTCTTTTTCTGTCACCTCCGAGCGCAAATCGTACAGTGCTTGTACGGCCGCATTTTGAATTGTGACCTCAGCCAATACGCTTGCATGATGGGCGAAACAGTCGAAACGCTCGCTTCCGTTATCGTCTAACATTTCTTCAGCATCCGCAGTGCAGCAGTGAGCGCATAGCATGATTGCCTTGTATGTATAGATAGCGTGTTCACTACTTGCAGCAGCTTGATCTATTAGCTCGTAATGATCGCCGCCGTGGTTTTTGACTTCTTCTATGGCTTCGAGCGCAATGCTTAATGCTAATTGCTGTAGCTCGTAATCGTTTTTGATGTATTCCATGGTGTAACCCTCTTTAGTTTGTGATTAATATCAAAAAGCCCACTGTTTCAAATGGGCTTGAGTCATTAACCAAATGATAGTGCGATAAACGCAAATGAGTAGAAAGAGAGGGCAAACAGTAAGCCCCCAAATGCTACCGCTGTATAACATACAGTTTTAACGAATATATTCTCGATTCTCTCGCGGCGCTGCTCTTTTTTAAGTTGTAGCTTGTAAGCGTTATTCATTAGATTATGCCTCAAAGTTAAATAATAAAGGGTAGCCCGTATATGATTCGCTGCCTTGTATCTCTAACTCACACTCGCAGCCAACCTTCCGAACTTCGCCATATACGCCGCCAATTAGATCGGTATAGATGGAGTGAGTTGTTTTGTAATGGCGCATTTCTGCCGCCAGCTCTTTATTGTGATGATTGATAAATGCCATTGCTATGGCTCTCTCTGTGTGCCTTGTATGCATGCTACTGTACTCCCTTAATGATCAGGTAAAGTGCTGGACCAACTGTCAGTGCTAAAAATATGATATCGCCCATTAGATAATCCCCATTGTAAATGCTGCATTAACTAGTAGTAGTAGAAAGCCAATAAATGCGAAACCTGCCAAGTCTGAATTGTCCATTAGAACATTCCCCCCAACAATTCGGTTTTAACTGTTAACGCGTCAATCCCATAATTGCGCTCTATTT
>Ga0209092_10000701_pt1 | contig 33481 bp, 26 predicted proteins | sample FraStrMetagenome_FD_187446 | JGI IMG/M metagenome (GOLD analysis project Ga0209092, IMG submission 187446) | Marine eukaryotic phytoplankton communities from Arctic Ocean - Fram Strait ARC3M Metagenome (SPAdes) (version 2) | ecosystem: Environmental > Aquatic > Marine > Oceanic | place: Fram...
AAGGAAGAAATCACAGACTCTTGACATCATTAGAAATACCAGATATTAGCAGCTATGGAAAAGAAAGCAAAGATATTAATTTTTCTCATTATGATGTAAAAGTGATTTGGAATAAATTATTAAAACATAATGGCGCCGATGTCAAAACATGGGAAAGAGTAGATAATAGGAAATTAGTGGAAGAATTGATATTAGAATGGCAAAAGTTATACTTTGGTCAATCTAAAGATACTCCATTGGCGTCGAAAAAATGGGAAGAATGTTTCAAAGAAGATGAATTCCGCAATCACATTCTAGATGGCAAATATATTGAAGAGTATAAGACCCAGCAAGCTGAAACAGTAGAGTTTCTTCAAGCAAGGAAAAGAAAAGTCGTAGTGAAAGAACTACCGTTTCTATATACATACTATCAATTTAAAAATATGATCAGAAAGACTAAAGAAAAAAAACTGCTTCACCATCCGGTAGACATTGGGGCCACTACAAAGCACTATTAGAAATGGAAGATGATTCTATGCTTAGGACTATATATAGAATTATGAATATGTCAATGCAAACAGGAATCATATTGAAAAGGTATACCAAGGTGGCTATAACACTATTAGAAAAGGATATAGGCAGACCCAGAATTCACCGTCTTCGACCAATTTGCATAGTAGAAGCGGAATTAAATTGTCTAGCTAAGCAGCATTGGTCACGAGATCTAATGCGACATATTGAAATAAATAAGACGATCACAGATGATCAATATGGCGGTAGAAGTGGACGGCAGGCTCAATCGGCGGTAATCAATAAAATCCTCTACTATAATATCCAACATCAAATAGCAGAAGAAGCTATCTTCATTGATAAAGACGCAAGAAGTTGCTTTGATAGACTAATACCACAGTTAGTTTCATTAGAAAATGAGAAGTTAGGTAGTTCTAAAAATGCAGGAGATTATATGGTCGAAATTTTAGATCATCAGAAATTACACTTTCGAACAGGATATGGAATCACGAAAGCCTGTGTGACAAAAGCGCACGATAACCCAAAATATGGTGCAGGCCAAGGGATAGGATGGAGTGGACAATCGTGTACAGCGACGTTAAATACAATATCACAAGCGATGGACAATACTTGTAACGGGATGATATTTGTCAATCCAGCCAAAACAATAAAGCTTAAAACTTTCGGAGATTACTTTGTAGATGATGTCAGTCTTGGTACGAATTCAAAGGGAAAAAAAGAGAAAAGTATTTTACAGCAAGCCAAATTTAATGATCAAAAGCACTCACTCTACCTGTATACAAGTGGAGGCAAGAATGCTATTGAGAAATGCTTGTGGTACTATTTGGCATTCAAGTTTATTCAAGGTAGAGCCGAAATGTTAAAGAAAAGTGAAATTGAAGGAGAAATCCGCACAAGATTTGGGTATGGATTTCCGAAGGAAGTTGTACCTAGATATGAAGTTGATGAAGCTCACAAAACCCTTGGTTGTTGGGTATCTCCGTCATTAAACCAAACAAAGCAAAAAGAAGAGGTTATTAAGAAATGTGAACAATGGGTACAAAGAGTTGCGGCTTCTCACTTAAAGGCTCATGAAAAATTATTAGCATACGATATGGTCTTACTACGCCAGATAGAGTATCGATTGGCAGCTTCGTGTTTTTCGAGAGAGGACTGCGATGAGATAATGAAATCCTATATGACAATATTGTGTCATGGATATCACATTCACAGACATTTTAAAAGGGACCTTGCATGCTCCTCTATAAGGTATGGAGGACTGGATATTATGCACTTATATGATGTGATGGGAATATCGAAAACAAAATTTCTTATGAAACACATCAGGTTAAATGACAAAACTGGGAAATTGCTTAGAATATCTATGGAATATACCCAGCTGGAAGCTGGTACATCGAAACCTTTCTACGAAAATAAATATGGAATGATGAAGACTCTTCTTACACCAACCTGGGTTACACATTTGTGGGAGTACTGGTCCGAAGCAGAAGTGACGATGAAACTAACAAATTTTTGGACATATGAATCTCGAATTAAAAATGATAGGCACATTATGGATATTTTCCATGATAAAGTAAAAGATTTGAAGCAACTTCATATTCTTAACTCATGTAGAATAGCTTTAAAACTTATCACTATATCAGATATGGTGGATTGGACTACCGGACGCATATTACCAGGCATTTTTTCGGCAAGAACTACAGAAAAAGTGAACTGAGTTGGCCCAATAAAGAAATTCCGGAAACTTGGTGGAAAGAGTGGAGAGCGTACTGTGAAACGTATATATCTCCGTATGCCAAAGCAAATCCAATAGGCAAATCCGATGACAATACCCATCAGTCGTCATCATGGAGGTGGTACGAACAGTCAAAATTTCTTTACAATGTAGATACGAAGGCTTATTTCAAGCAAATTGATCATAGGACACGGAGAAAAAAGTTTATACGAATAAATGAAGGCAGAAGAGATGGAATTGGAAGAATGGCTGATATTCAAAAAGTAGGAAAGTTTATAGAATTAATATCAACAAAAGAAATTCTACTCAATGATAAGAGTATGTCATCACTAAGCATAATTCCACTACAAATCCAAAGAAAGAAGATGTTGAATAGACACATCACTATAGAGAAATCAGATAGAAAACTAAGTCGTTGTTTGCGGCGTCGACATTTAGTAGCAGCTTCGGATGGATCAGCTCATACTGGAAGGAAAGCATCATTTGCGTACTGCTTTGCAGATTCAGTCTCAGAGAAATTACTGTACGCATCACACGGCCCAACATTAGTTGACCCTGAGTATGCTAATTCAGACAGATCGGAATTATTGGGAATTTTGGGAGCAGTAACAAAATTGCATGAGATAGAAAATGGGATGCAGAAGAAAAGAAATAAAAAGAAATCACCAGCCGTTACCTTATACACAGATAGCTCATCATCGATATCTGTATTGCAAAACAAATTTCGTCCTTCCACCAAAAATGTCATGAAAAGTAACATGGATGTAATTTTGGAGATTCAGGAGGAACAGAAAAAATTAAAAAGCTTCCTTCGCCTTGTCCATGTAAAAGCACATCAAGATGATGGGATGAAGTATGAAGATCTTCCATTACCGGCAAGATTAAATGTGGATATGGATAAATTAGCGGAGTTGCAATATAAAAAACCAATTCAAGAACATTATACTAAAATGACTCACCTTCCTGCACAAGCAATCTCCTTTTCAACTCCTTGGTACAGAATAACAAATAACCTTGAAAAATAATTGGTCAGGCATCGAAGAGATGCACCTGGAGAGGAAGCAGCACTATCAAATTGGGATGTAGATCCGGCGGATTCAACTAAAGTGGATTGGATAGCGATAGAAGGAGCAATTAAAAAATGGCCCAAATATCAAAGGGGTACGCCTGTTAAATGTATCCATGAATTATGGGATACAACAAAGAGAAAAAAGGACTGGGGACAAATAAAAAACGGAACTTGTCCCTAGTGTGGTCTTGATGAAGAAGATGCATCTCATGTTCTCAAGTGCAGACACCCACTTATGAAAGCGGCAAGGGAACACGAGCTCAGCAAGCTATCAAGTGTAGTTAATAGCTCCAAGATATCCGCCCAGTTACAGAGATGGATCATGATGGTTGCGAACCAATGGATAAGGTCATTCCCAGTATCATTCCCGCCAAAAATCGATAGATTTTATGAGATTAGAAAAGCAATAAAAAGTCAAAAAAATTGTCAATAAGAAATATGTTCAGAGGAATAATAAGTATGAAGTGGAGAAAGATTCACGAGAGCAACTTACATAAAGAGCATGGAGAGAATGTGAGTGGACAATCATGGTCGGAAAAAATCTCGAAAGCTTTCCTCGATTTCTCCATAGCCATGTGGAAAATAAGGTGTCAAGTTGTTCATGCGAGCAGTGTGGGAAATGAGGAGGATTTCTTTCGAAAGAAGAGCCTGGAAATATGCGAAAATTTACAAAAAGATCCCCTCTCATTATCAAAATATGAGAAACAGTTGTGTAAGAGAACAAAATCGTTTTTCAAACGAGCACCGATATCAACTGTCAAAATGTGGAGGAAGCGTATTTCGATCGCAGAAAAAAAACAACGGGAGAAGGAAAAGGTAATAGGAAAGGATATTCAACGATTTACCCAGAAGAAAAAAATGTATCGATGCAGAAGCGACGAAACGAGGATAAACCTGAGCAAGGCAGTACCCTTACTTTGAAGCTTCGACAACGATAGAACAAGCGACGGAACGAAGATAAGTTTCAACAAGGAGGATATAAAACGATTTATAGAGAAGAAAAAAAAGAGCCGATGTAGAAGCAACGGAATAAGGATAAGCCTGAACAAGGCGGTACCCTTACTCCGAAGCGCCGACATCGATGGAAAAATGCCACCAGTCATTGGATCAAAATTCGATGTTAATACTTCAAGCCAGCCTCCCAAGGTAAATTTGGAGAATAACAAAGCTCTTAAACGATCTCGAATTGACTCACCAGTATCAAAATTGAAAGAATTTTTTTTTATGAGGAATCAATCAAAATATGGCAAGTTGTCGAAAAAGGCTAGACGACCAATGGAAAGTTGTGAGAAAAATTTCGACCTTAGTATAAATATAGGTAGTAGGAAAATTGATGGAGAGAATGACGTCAGGGTAAATGTTGAAACTGAATTTCGATATCAGGGGGCGGCTTCGCCGCCCCCCTGCGGGGGACTTCGACAGATTAGTACAATTCCGGGTGACTTGCAACGACGTAAACGGGACTCAGAAAAAATTTCCAGAGACGAGAATAAAAAAATATTATTATATGATGACGCGAGTCAGGGCAGTGAGCCGTAAATATGGATCAGTGGTGTGATTATTCCCTGCTTGCAAATTAGTTATTAGCACTTAAAAAATAAATTCTATTATTATTATTAACCACACTTTTGAATCCGGACAATTTTCAGAGAGTGATTTCGTCACGTTATTTGCAATTAAAAGGTTCACATACGCGTATGTGAATATAACGATTAAATGAATTAAATCATTATTTACGTGTCATATATGTTATTAAATAAATAAATAAAACGAATAAAAATAATCAATGATCTGATTCAGATCCATGTTCAAGGGCAATACCCAAATGTATCCCTCCATGTCAGAGGTTGACGTATGTGGAGAATGTCAGAGAACATTAGTACAAGTCGTAAAGATACATATCAAAGTGAGACATTTTCCAACAGAAAACAGCTCACGGTTGTAATTCAATAACGTGGTGCATGGCCAGCACAATGTTGTACTTACACTGATTTTGTATGGTCTACAAAGAGCTACTAGATTAATGTAATGATGGTGTAGATAGCATATTGTATTTATAGTTAAATTAGTATTCGTAGTATGTAGTAATTTGGTAAAATACCAAATTGCTACTCACAATTCGGTTTACACCACAACAACCACCCCCCAAGACCAACATACCCAACCAGTGTGTTTCGTTGAAACCTATCTCCATCATAGGTCACAATCGTGAAACTGTGCAAAGCATCGTCAAAGAAGAATACAGGCTTGAAAGATTGAGTAAATTTTTACGTCAAGTCAAATATGTCAAAAGACAACCCATAATGGACTAGTAGATATGCTTTGAAATGCCAAATAGAATATGATTCACTCAAAACAATATGTGCATAGATAGAAAGTTTCAAAATAGCTAATGCTATAGAAACAGCACGTACCTTCACATCATGAATCTCATCTAAAATAATGCAGGAATGCCTTACACACAGACTTGGACTCCCAAAGTTAGTATGTATGTCGATTTTCACCACGTACTGGTTCATACTTGTAGAGGGGGTCCACAGCCGCATTAGACACTTGCGCTGCACACATTTACGCACAAGTTCTAATAATGACACAGGTGATAAAATATACTACAAATCCCTTATGCATGGACTTGGACTAAATTAAATTACGTGTGTCATATAATAACTGTATATTCAAATTGCCAAATCAAAAGGCTAATTCTATACTTTAAATTCCAAATTGTTGCCCCTCTGTCAATTCAATTGTTATCATCACAAATACTATAAATGTTAGGATATAACAGTTTAAAAACCGATATACATCCAGTATACGATATATGTGTAAAATGTGACTAAAGTATAAATGTAAAATAAACTCACAATTTTTATAACCAACTTTTATCTCACTTTAATTTAGATAGTTTGTGCATAAGGCACGTCTTCTTTCAGAAAACACAGGCACATAAAAATCTAGAAACAAAAACTGTACGTGAAGATTCCAACAATATGGGCAGAAGAATGATTTGATCTGCTGCTTACAAAATTCACAAAGAAAAATTTATGAATTGTACAAAATAATCAAGCCTTCTCTCCATTCAAAATTGTATCAAATGGAAGTATGCATCAAACAATTAGACATATTTATTTCATCAGCATTTGCGCTGGAGGCTATCCTCTTCATTTTGTTTCCATTAACAATATTTCTAAAACTGTTCTTATTATGTTATCTTTGCTATTTATAGTACAGATGCTTTGAAGATGCATTTTTAAACTCTTTTGAGAAATATAGTAAGGTAGCTGAAGGATTAAAAAAAACACCAACCTCAAGATTTGCAACTTGCTGGGGAATTTTTGACGTGATAATAATTTGGTTTGAAAAGTAAACTTCTAATCAGCATGAGCAGGCTGTTTGTGGCTTACAATCTTTTTGTTGTTAGAGAAAATAATGATTCAATATCTTGGAAGTTCTTCTAGTTTTTTGCTTTCAAGACAGCTTCTTTTAGCTGTAAATTGGAACATGAAGACTTTTTGGCGCCTACGCTTTGTATTTTTGGTAATAATGCTTATGTCTCTCGGCCTTGCATGGCAGTTCCTTACTAGTAGAAAGACTTTTTGAGTGATACAAAGGACAAATGTAGCTTTTATCAAATTCAACTATGCATCACAATTGGATGTGCGGTTGGCATGATAGTTACACGGTGAAAAATGTTAATTAGAAAAGCGGGTAGTAGGCCTTTTTCATTTCAAAATGTAGGTTTTTTATTTTTGTCGTCCTGAAAAAGTCTCAACTTTTTAATAGATCATAGGATCCAAATCACCCCACCAGCTACATTTATATGGTACAATATGTTGAATGGAAGTTTTGACGTTTCAGGTTCAAATGTTGAAGATTTCATCATCCACAGTGAGAGTATGCATGACCCATCAAATTACGTTGGGCGTTCAAATGAAGAAGGACAGATGTACTCTCTTAGACTAATTTGTACACATATTTGCTAGCTTGTTGACCGACATTAACCATCACATCAATCATATAAATTGTACATCATAAGGGTAAGTAATCTATACTTAATCAATCAAATTTAGTTTTAGTTTATAATTTGATACATAAAGATATATCTGTCAAGAGCAATCACTTTTGCCTTAAGAAATTAACATTCTGCCAATAAATATCATGTTAAAATAATTGTTGTTTCAGATGTTTAATGTAATACTCTTATTCAATGTGTTCATAAGTACTCCATCATTACAAGTTTTGTGTAGGTAATTAATTTTTATATACATGATTTGCAAGAAGAATAAGTACAATTTCGTAAAAACGATTTTTATGGGTTATGTGCACTATATTGTATGTTTTTGAAATAGCTGAATGAACATGTTAAAAAAATTGAATCCATGAAAGAATGATTGGAAGAAAGTGTAGAATATAAAACAATTGGAGAATGAACAAAATTAAATAAATTTACCAATATTGGTAAACAAAAGATAAGCCTACATAATAAATGCAGCGGATTTTTTGGATTTTGATTTTTCTAGAAACATGGAAATAGAAGTGAATAAAAATGTGTCCTATTATTGTAATATATAATTAATTGGACATGTAAACCTCAAAAAGTGAGAGTTGAGCCAGCTCACATATGTATGGGAGCAGGTATGCTAATTATTATATTTCATAATATAGTTAATCATAGGTGATATGCACCTTGTAAAGACACACATAAATCTAAACATATAAAGAGATACTTGTGTTAAAAATTCTGAAGCACAATTTTGGAAGTGTAAACTTATTTCGGGACAGTGGGAGGACAAGTTAGATCCCAGGTCTTATTTATAGTATTATTGAAAATTAGTGTTTTTTTTTCTAATCTGCAAACTTGTGCTTTATTCTTCACACTCACATAGAATTGTTGGCAGAGAAGTTTGAAAATGTTTATTTAGTCTATTGACCAAGCACCATTTCTAATTGTTACAATGCTATGGATTTTCATGTGAACCAGTCTCAACTTGTACTATTTAGGTGACATTTGCAAGTTCTTCTAGTACTGTTTGTGTCATTACTAGAATCAAAATTACAAAAAAGAGATAACATTTTTTTGCAGTAGTATCTCTGAATGTAATACATGTCCTTAGGTGAAGTATTGAGCTCACTGAACCAATACATAAAGTACGATCAATGTGGCATTGACAAATACATATGATATTTTAGGACTTGTCTTCTTGTCATTATTTCACAAATTGGATTTTTACTACATATAATCTTTCCTCATTGAAATGATGAATAGTACAAAGGTTTAGCTTTGCACAACTGGTTGCAAATTAAATCTGTTTTTTCTGCTGTGTTAAAATTTTCAATGAATATTCCATTGGATAGTTATGGACTGCATCAACTGAATGGTGTCATTTGATGAGAGAAGAAGGTGTTTGGTTGATTCTATATATTCTAAGAAGAAGCCGTTCATGACCTAGTTTTCAACATTGATAAAACCGTTTAAAATTTTCAACATGTACCATACCTAAATATTTATTTTTGAAATCTCCAATTTTTCACCATAAGCCCTCCCTGGCGACGTGGCAAATGATGCTATGGCTTCATAACCACGAATAAACCAAACATCCTAACAAATATGTTTGTCCTGATTTTGGTGAGTTATAAGTGAGGAAATTTGAAGGTTTTTTAATTGTGGCATTTTGATAGCTATATCCTGTGGTCAGCATAACGTGGTATTGCTTGAACGAAGTCTTCTATACTTTTGAGGAGGTTTTTGTTTTGAATTTCGCCATTGTCTAAACCATCCATTTTTTATCTGCATCTACTTGTGTTTTCTTATACACATGAAAGACTGTCTCCGTTGTTAATATATATTTGCCATGCTATTTTTTTAATATCCAATTTCAGATAAATAAATACATCAACGTTTATTAATATTCTTAATTGAAATTAGGTCATGAGGTATAACCCTCCAGACCATTTAGATTTATTTTGAATTTCTTCCCATTGATAAAGTTACAACTCTGCCTACCTATTTTTAGATGGTTTGATTTTGATCAGAGTGTTGGATCAATCTTCAATTTGGTAATGAAACAATTTGTTCACCATCTCTTCTGAACATATTCTGAGAACATTTTGAATTATTTTATTTAGCCATCGGGAAATCATTTGCACATAAGTTTGTTTGACTTTTTGTCGAAAAACATCTCATGAAGTAAGAAGTAGGACATATTTTTTTCTATTTTGTCCGTTTTCGTTTGGTAGACGTTGGAAACAGCAATACCAACAGAAACCTATGAATACAATCAATCGACATGGCAGTTCCACCATGTCCTCAGTGCAAAATCTCTCCATGCATACGCGGACTAGAACGGTTGAAGCGAGAAAATATAAGATAGGATCATATTGTGAAAATGTTAGATTTGCAACAACAAAAGATACTGCAAAGTACAGGAAAATGGTCAAGGCATTCGCAAAATCAAAAAAACATCATAAAAAACATCATAAAAAAAATCTGAATAAAAATAGAAAGGAGAAAAACAAAGAAGCAGTTAAACCCAAGAAAAAGAAGAATGCATTTGACAAACCAGACATGGCTTCTTTCCAGCTTCCTAGCGGAACAATAGAAGGTACAAAGATGAAAGTAAACTGGCCTGATGGTCAATGTTATGGAATAACTTGTCCACTAAATGTGACTTCTTCGCAAAATGTTGTAGCGATAGCACCAGATGAAGCATTGCCACATTTTTTGAGTCCAGGCGATGTAATTGGTGGTAATCAATCAAAACCGAGAACTTGGAGTCGAGTAGGAGAAAAGTATCAAGCAGAGATATTGCCTCGAGACTCTGATTCGGACGGTTTCCTTGATCCTGTTCGGTATGTTATTATTTCATATTTATCTTCACTTTCATGAGGACTATTTCTCATTACACAGATAATATTTATACATTTTAGGTATGATCCTTTTTGGGACCCAATATGTGCAAAAGAAGCAATGAAACGAGGCGAAAGGATTGACGAATTTATAGATGGGATAGATCATTCAAATAAAGAGCTTGCCATGGGCGCACTTCACGATGCAAAATACTGTGTGAAAAAGGCAAATAACATATTTTTTGAAAGATACAATTATCTGTTTGACAGAATGCCATTTACTGAAGAACAGAAAAATACTTTTCATAGAACAATAATAGATAGCTATATGGACATGGCTGAAGTGTCAAGAAGCGTAGGAAAAAGTGTAAATTCTTGTTTAGTATATTATTATGGGGAATTTCGAAAGAAAGATGAGTTTAGAACCTTTTTGAGACAAATGAACGATAACTACGAACTATGCGTTGTGTGTGGGAAGGGGGGAGAATTGATCTGCTGCGATGGCTGTAATCGTCCATATCACTTGGAATGTGTTAAACCCCCTCTAATAAGAGTGCCTGAAGGGGACTGGTTCTGTGCTTTGTGCATAAATGACACACGACGGATCAAAGAAAAACCAAGCTTGATATAAAAATAATTTCGAGTCTAATATTTTATACCTTATCCATAAGTCAGAAAAATATATAATTTGGATTCATTGCCATTTAAAAAAGGTACAAAGTTGGAACCATTGTATTCAGTCATAGATTAATACAAGCTCAAAACATTTTTCTGAAGAAAGGATTCAAGATCTCCTTCATTACTTCCACTCATACTTGCAATATTTTTCCCTTTTTGAAATACAATAAAAGTAGGCATCATCGATATTTTATTTTCTTGTGCTATCTCATCTAAATCATCGACATCTACTTTGACAAAAAAGACTTTTTCCTTCATCCTTTCGTAACATTTCTGATACATTGATACAAAGAAAGGTTCAATAGATTTGCAAGGTCCACACCATGATGCTGTAAACTTGACTACAACAATTTCATGGTTTTGCAAAACCGAACGAAATTTGTCAACGTCTTCCACTAGTTTCGGTGGAGCAATCATTTCACTCTTTCCTCGTTTCCCTCTTCTACCACTAGAAGTACAGTTGGATTCACAGCATGTTCCTTTCTTCGATATTGTCTCTTCTGGAATTTCTTTTCCCATGAGTTGGTTGTACCAAGAGACAATTTTCATATACATTTGGCGCAATAAAAGAATGCATATGGGAACGACAGCCTGGGTTGGGAGGCAAACGCCACCAATACAACATGCACTCATAATTGATGAAGAGTAAACAGTATAAGATTGAAACTGCTGCTGTTGCTGTGAAGAGCAAATCTAATCAAAAAGTACGAAGTAATTGTACAGAACAGATCAATACATGATTTTAATCATTCATTATTTTTCTATCTTTTTCCGAATTTTAGAGCTTTGCAAAAAGAACATAGATGAAATGCGTAGAAATTTATCATACCAGACACGATCCATTTATTAAAAAAATGTTTTGCCGTAAACTAACTAATCTTCAATATTGTTCTACTTTCATAAGTATTTAATACTTAAACACGTGGCAATACATTTCAATCGAAGCTAAATGAAAAAGATTCAGCAGATGAAAGAAAGATATATCAAACACAATTCAAAAACATTTTCTCTTTAGCGCAGACCACAACGAATAAGAATGAACAATAACAACCAAAATGTCGTGCGTCTACCTGGCGCCGCTGATGTTGGAACTATCGCCATACGCGCAGCTTCCAATTTTGCACGTCGAAACAAAGTCATCACAACTTCCTATCTTTTTGGACTACTTATCTTAATTATAGGTGGAACAGGATCGAAACTAACATGGGACCAGAGACGCCAATATGAACGAATCATGAATAGCATTGACTTAGAAGCTGAGAATAATGCCTACAATCAGTATTATTATTCCAAATCTGCTTATGATCGATCAAAGGGATGGTTTACATGTGACGCAGTTTGTACAAGGTATAAGAATAAGATGCAAAAAGACAAGGCTATACTGGATGGCATTAGAAGAGAAGGCCACAATAGAATGAGTGACGCCAAAGCTACAGCGGGAATATTTTCCGAAATCGGCGTTGGAGAAGTAAAGGTGAGTCCAATCTTATTTTTTTATTTCCAAAAAATGATTTACACATGAGTATTTCTTATTTTTCAAACGTTTTATTGATGTATCGGAAAGGATTCGTTTTGGGAATATTTTGCATCTGGTAAAAGATACGCCAAAAGACAGAGTATGTGGGATGCCATGTTCATGGGAATGAGATCGATGGGAAGAGATGAATCTATGCTAGAGTATGGTCTCAAAGTTCTTTTGCAAGTACTTATAAATTTCAGTATGGGTCTAGTTATGGCTCTTATCTTTTTCATGTTTGGTTTATGGTCAATTGTGAAAAGTTATCAACCAAACCCCTTAACTGCTCTGGCTTTCTTTCTTACTGCTGCTTGTGCTGCGTTTGCTTTCGTTGCAACTTATTTGTTTGCACTTTATGGTGCAGCTGCTGGTGGTATATATGGGGTTGCAAAAATTGCCGAAAGTCAAATGAGACTTGAGGGTGGAGCAAATAGAAACAGAAACAGAAGAAATATGCAAAACCATGCTCATTATCAGTAGTTTTTTACACTTATATTAGCTTAATTTCAAAGGAACCCGTTTCAAAAGCCGCCGACAATTCCACTGAAGTAGTCATTCTCTCTTCAATGTACATCTATGCATTGTTATTAACTTACTTGCAATTAGGCTGGGTTTCAGAAACTACCAAAATTGCTAAAGTACTGCTACCTGTTCTTTGAAATATATTATCAAGGTCACGAATAATATCATTGCCGTTTTGTTTTCATGATATGCAGATATTTTCTTCATATTCGTAACAGGTAAATTCAAGATGGAACAAAAGTAACTTACGACACGACTTAAACTTTGCTTAAGACAACTACATGAGCTCATTATTTAATGTTTTCTTTCTTTTGTCTTTTCTTTAAAGCATTTTGTCTTTTAGTTTTACCATAGTTAAACCTTTTATTTATTGTCACTAAATCGGTCGCTATTTTGAACGATCTAACCGAAATGCTTTCTATAATTTGCTCTACTGAGTCAAACTTTGTAAACATTTCATTGAAAAAAAGATGACATAATTTAAAAGAATCATCATTCAAATCTCAATGAACCCACCTCAAGATTTGCTACATACATTAGTGATAGGTATCAGTATTCAGCCCAAGGATCACTTTCTTGTTCGTGCCGCGATATCACTTGATGAAAGGAGTATCCTATTAAGTGAACAGAGCCGATTGAATCTGTTTTTGAAGAGATACTTTTCATAAATGATATTTGACATCAGGCTATGCCATTATGTATTCTTAAATTGGTGGGGGTAAAGAAAAAGAACTTACATTTAAACATATCTCTAGAGAAAGTAATCATGAAGAACTAGGAGTGTTTTCTCAAAGAACGCTATTTCGTGGACTTTCTCTCTAGAGAGAATAAGAAATGTTCTACATTGAGTTCCTTACTTCTTCTAGCTAGAGAATACCATGCTTGATCTTTCTGCATATGTTAAAAAACATCAATATTCTAGAGAAAAATGAAATAAGCCTCGCACGTGACCGTAGACATGATGGATCAAAAATTAACAAAAAAACATGATGCGATGATCTTCAATATGACGTGCAATATTGAATTAGGATGTATTTACATTGAGCTCTTAAATAAAAAGACAAAAGTGTCAATTTATCATCTGCAGAAGGTCTTTTATTACAGAACGATGAAGAAAAGTTTCAGAATATTATTCTATGGTATGGTACGGCACTTACAAACAAAATACCCTTTAATTTGTAGAATGAGATATGCATATCCGTTGGGTTGACATCATTTGATAAGTGCGCACTCAAATCACCCTAGCTATAAATCAATCTACATACGATATCAGTACGATTTCTTCGCAACCTACTTATCTATTGATGGATAAGATCAGCAGACCGCTGATTGCGTCTATCTTATGGGAAAAGATTAGACAAGAAAGGAAAGTCAAGAAAACATCACATAATTTATGAATTAATTTATAAATCGCACCACGACCAATTTGCCTTTTAGAGGTTTCTATCCAAAAAGATCAAGATGAAATTATCCACAATCATTATGAGGAAAGGAATAAGCAAGAATTGCAAGGATTCCCTTCGATCATGTCGAGAACTATCGACATCAATGGCAATTCTTTCCCCAGAATATAAACCAATGGCTACAGCTCTATCTGATTTTTGTTCTCCATCTCTTTTTGAGATCCAAAAGAAAAGGAATATTTCGAGTTTCGAACTTAATTCTGAATATCAGCCACGAGCTACAGCTTTATCTGATTTCATGGGACCAACTAAAGTGGAGCAAGCTCAGAGTAAGATGAACTTGAATGGAACTCACTGGTCTCGCAGCTTATCATTTGCTTCTCCTGAGTCTGATTTCACATCTGGATCAACAAAAATCATCGAAACATCCACAGAAGAGTCTCTTCTACACAAACAAAGTACAGAGAAAGGCGTGGATTATTCATCCAAACCAGATATTGAAATTTTGAATAATCTGGTTGATACCCATCTTCAAGAAGCTGCCATGGATATTCGTGAAGAGATGTTGAATGTGAGTGAAGATTAATGATTATTTTTTATCTTTTTCAATTTCTTTATGGTCTCATTCTTTTTCCAGGACGAAGAATTTAGGGTTTCAGTACCGTACTCTATTTCATTCGCATCAGCAGAAAGCGATTGGACTTCCGACGTAATGACTAAAGTAATGAAAGATCAACTTGAAAATGTTGAGAAAAGTGGACCTATCTTTCAGACAAACCCTCTTCATTTACAAAGGATCAAAGAAACAAACAATAGCTCTTCGCCACTTCCGAAAACATTCGATGAAGGGAAAATTAAACTTTCGCACGATGCACTTGTTGTGACTGAAAAAGCAGCACCATTCCGAATTGTAACAGTGAACCCTGCTTGGGAGCAACTTTGTGGATTTTCGAAGGAGGAGAGCGTTGGGAAGACTTTATCAATGCTTCAAGGCCCTGAAACAGATAATGCAGCGGTTACGGCTGTTATTGCTCAAATGCTGAAGGGGGAGGAGGCCGGTACCGAGATTATAAATTATGACAAAAGTGGCAGGAAGTTTCATAATAGATTGAGCCTAGGATCTCTCCGTAGCCCAGTTACAAACGAGACTACACATTTTGTGGGTTTGCTAAAGGAAGTGGATCAGTCTCATGCAAGGATGAATACATCAATCTAATTTCAAGGGGCTGTTTAGAGCCAGTATAAAGGAAAAGAATGGAATTCAAGTTGTTTTCTTGTGCCAATTAACTCTTTCCTCTTTTAAAATAAGTTATTAAATTAAAATAAATTAAATATTAAGTATTTTTTCCCTCTCCAAACAGTTTATTCCTTTGTTCCGTCGTCCTTCTCTTCATTTACAATTTTTATTTCAGCCTGGGGCTCTATTTTAGTGTCCTTCATCACAGTTTTCTCATCTTTTTTCTCCTCGGTACTCTCTTCTTTTGACATTCTGTCAAACACCATAACCATTTCACAATGATTAGTTAAAGGAAACATATCTACTGGTTGAGCAAACGTGGGCTTAAATGGAGTACCTGGATATTTCTTTGTTGGTGGTCCACACAGCATTGAAGCGTCTTTGACGAGCGTGCCAGATGGATTACAGCTTTATTATGTTTCGAAGACATATAATTAGGAAGAACAAATATGATAAATAGAGAAAAGAAAAAAGCTCAATTGTACATACCTCACATAAACAAGTCTCTGAATACCTTCATTAGACCGTAATGCCTTAATGACATCATTATGCAAGCCTTCCCTCGCTGGATCCACAACGGCAATCACCATGTCATCATCATCTTTTACAGCTCTTAATTCGTTCGCAAGCACTAATTCGGCTCTAGATGCAATGAATTTTGTATTGCTAGAGGTATTTTTCGTCTCAATATCTTTATCTTCGTCGGTGTCTCCATTATGTTTTGGCTTATGCTTATATCCGTTTAATTCAGCATTTACAATTGCATCACGAATTGCAGGTTCACTAATGTCTACACCAATCACTTTTCCAACAGCTCCTTCTTTCATACACGTAAGCCCAATTGTGCCTGATGCAAGTAGGAGACATGCGGTTAAAATATTTCTCAAATACTAATGAATATTGTCAATCAAACTTTTTGAAATCTTTTTTGAAACTTACCTGTACCACAACAAACATCAAAAAGCAGAGTATTTTCTGGTTTAGCTCCGCCAGCGCAGGTAATTTCCTTCACGCTTTGAACGGCAATATTATACAGGACCTCAGCTCCTTCAGTATTCACTTGGAAAAACGCTCCTGGGGATATCTGAAAGTGACATTGTCCTAATCTTTCTTTCATGGCTAAGGAGCCATACACATGTTGCACTGGATGTTCAGGCCTGGGGTTTGAGAGGCCATCATATTCTTGAAAATAAATAGAAGTCACTTTCATCCCTTCTAATTGAAAACTTTCATTTTTTTCGCTTGTATTGATTCCTTGCCCCGTTACCAAAGTGGAAGTAGGGGGCAACTTACCAATCAAAAAGGATGCTGGTCCCTCTAAATCGGGTTCCTTATGTGTTACATCCGGAAAAGTTGGCTCAGGCATAGGAACATTTCCTTCAGTTAACATTTTGACAAGGCGTTGTTTCTCTGATTCCCAATGTTCAGTATAATTATCCTCTCCTGTTTCCCTCTTGCCTGCACCGCCAGAAGGAGGGGCATGTAAGAAAATCAACATACATTCCTTGGTTCTTCTTGAAAATCTCATGGTTAAAATTCTCCATATTCCACGGTGGACGCGTGAGTTGTAAGGAGGTATTGGTGAAGTTGATAAGAATTCATTGACAATATTAGCGATTCCACAGGCTTCACGCGGCACGTTTTGGCAGGGATGAGGATGAGAGAGTGGACCTGACCAGCCCTTGGTTGTAAATCCTACAATTGGTACTTTTTTAGTTTGATGATCGATTTTAGTGGGAGGATTATTTGAACCATCTTTTCCATCTATGATCATAGGTGTTGGAGACTCCTCCAAAGTAGTTTTTGTTTCTGGTGTTGATTCATCTGAAGTGTTCACGTTCGTATACCCAAAAGTCAATTCAATTTTGTTCCGATATTCAGTCGTCTGGGGGGATGGTAAAATAGGAAGTACTTTAATAGCTTTATTTGCAGTGATCCATTTGTACATGGGATATAATTTGACATTTTTATTCCTTTTCGCTTCTTTTTCTCGATTACTTCGTGAAGAAGGCCATGTGCAACGAAGTAATGGTATTTATGAATGGAAGGATAAAAATATGTGTAATAAAATTGAATACAGCACAAAATGACATACCGGAATGTAGTCTTAAGATCTTGAGCAATCTTTTTTGTACATTTATTCACCATTTGCCTCCATTTCCACTTAAGTTGATCTTCGTAAGGTTTTCTCCATAATGGTGTCATTGAATCTCGAATTCCGTCATCATCTAAAGGTTCATCATTACTTTCGATTTTTCCTCGTTTTCCTCCATTTGCTTCATTTAAAGAATTGTCATTCTCATTCCTACCTCTTTTATTTCCACGATTGTTTTTATCGGAAGAATCTCTACGATCGTCTTGATCCGACGATACCTTTGCAAATAGATGTTTCCGATTCCCTTTTTGCTTCTCAAATTTGCCATTCTTCACTGCTTCAGTAAAGGCTTCAGCCATTGAGTCTGTTTCAAATGTGATAGAAACCCAGTCCTTTTTTGGAGGCTTTTTGAACTTTGCAACTTTTACTGTGTTTTCTTCAGGTAAAGTGGATACGATTGACTGAATGAGTTTCTCGACATCATTGTTTCTAGACCATTTATAAACATTATTAAGAATAACTCGGCGAGATGCATGACTCAAATGACTAGCTCTTTTGTCAAGATCATCATCTGCGTTTTTTATTGTAGTATTAGAGTCCTGGTTTGGTTTGATATTTTTCTCAATCTTTTCCGTTTCATCGTTCTGTTTTGTCTCATTTTTTTGAGTTATCGCTGATTCAGAAGATGATTCCTTTTTGGATTCCTCTTGTATATTGCTATTCTTGCAGCCCTCCGGTGCTGTTGGCATTTGTGGATCTGTTTCTTTATTTTCGTTTGTTGGATTACTATCCATCTTCCTAAGCAAAGATTCAAAGTGTGATTTGTGGGTCAAAATTAACAGCAGTGTTTTGTCTTTCTTGTGGTCACCAGAGTTCTTACGTACAAGGACAGTATAGATATACACTAGATTGATACGGCTTTCTTATTCTGAAATTCATGTCACGTGTGCTCACAAAATGAAAGCATCAAAGTACTTCCATATTACCTTTTGTTTCGATCTAATCGTTTGCGTTCATCGATGACAAAAATGATTTTTGATTTCAAAAAAGTGCAGACACATCATTACATTAAAGAGTATTTAATTCAACAATTATCCAAATCAAAATTCATATATATACATAAATGATATTGTAATGATGTGATTCATTTTTTACAATTTATTCACGAAGGACAACCTCCTTTCTTTCATTACAGCTATACTATGCACTTAGTCTTTCTATGGAACGGCAAATATGTCTTTTTTGTGATGGAGTTCACAAATTTTATCCCAATTGCAAAAAGTTGCTTGCGTTTTGGAATCAATGGCCATATTGGCCAAATCCATAGCTCTGATGTTATCTTTATCATCGATACTCTTTAAGTGAATTCTTGTGTGCCGCACCACACTTTTAATCTTCTTCTTAATAACCTTGTGATATGAGTTCAATGTAGGATCATCTAATTCTATGTATTGATTGACTAAATGAATGACAAGCGAAGGTCCGCATATTGATAATTTATCTGGATCCATTCGGAACGCCCATAGAAGACCTTCAGAGAGAGCTTTGTAACCCATGAGAAGAGGATACTCAGAACCTGAGCACAATGGATAATATCCATACCCTCTTATGAATTCTTCATCATTTTTGTTGGCAATGGAGAATCCATATCCAAATGGCCCTTTTTGGCTTTTCATGGCAGTTTTACCAGTGTATACCGTACGAGCAGCTCCGCAAAAATTCAATTTTATAGATCCCTTATATTTCTTCGACATGTCCGGTCCCCACCAAAAAGGCTGTCTCTGCAGTCTAGACATAGCACTGCCATCTATATGCGAAAGAAAATCTCCTTCATATACCCCTCGAGAAGACGATCTACAAGCATACTTCCAGTTAGGGATGCTGTGATAGTAGCAAGCGTCAAAATTAACATCGTCGCATAATTTCACCTTCAACGATATCCGTGTAGATATGTCCGTTAGCTCAATATCTACTTCATCATCGTTCTCAAGACTCATTTCACGGCCGACTCGATGATGAAGGTATAGAGGACGTGCCTCGTTTCTATTGTGTTTGGGACATTTGGTTGTAAGATAATTCGAAATTTGCGACATTTTATGAGTGAAATCCACGGGGACAAACCAAAGCGGCATCATCCAAGTTGAAACAGTGTTGTCTCCAACCTGGGACTTCGATGAGAATATTCGGCATTGAATGACTAGAGGCATGATCACTAAATTTCTTTATAACACTATCTTCTAAAATATTTATCAGATGTAATTGTAGAATCTGATTCCTTCCATTCTCAGAAATCAAAACGCCAGAACATTCACCGAAGGTTGCTTTAAATGATGTCAACAGCAAAAAAAAACAAGCAAATAAATACCTTCAATGAATTAGCATTTTCTGGTTCTTCTGGTACCTAATGTACGTTTATTTGTACGGCAAATAGATCAAAAATTAAAATAAAGAGCGTAACTTTTGCAAACCTCATTATTTCATTTTATTATAAATATATTCATTTTCATGAGAGAATATTCTTTTGAGTTGATTCATTCAAATTATGATGCTCATGTTGACAACCATCAAATTTAAGCTGAGCCATAGCAAGAAGCACTATAAAGAATCACATTACAAACATCTTCATCGCAATTAGGAAGAGTGAATGAATTCGTTGTGAACTTCCTGAAACTGTCGATAACAGCGTTTTGCTCATCATCTCCATCGGAGCATTGTGGTGCAATACAGAGTGGGAGTTGTAAGTAATTTTCAGTCAATACCAAATCCCCTAAACTTCCATTGGGAAGAACATATGCAGCTGTCAAGTCAGCATCGCAGATTTGTCCACCTGCAGTGAGACAGGCAGATTCGTAAGTGGCAAATTCTTCAATCTGCTGCCGATGAGTTGCAAAATCTGACATTGTGTCTACTTCAAAGCTTCCATATTCCAAAGAACACGATTCGCTCTGTCCTCCAGCCACCAAGGTTGCACATGTTGAAAGAACCGTTGTCTTTAACGCACCAAGTCGAGGGAAAATAGGATTACCCGGCTGAAACGCATCTAATTCACAATTGGTAGTATTTGTTACATTTCTTTCAGGGCACGTTACTTCATACGAGATAATCTCACAATCGGAAGAAGGATTCAGTACATCGCAATTACCGGGCATGGGATCAAGAACATTCACTTGATCATCCGTACATGTTTTTGGAAAGCACACAGGTTTCGCAATTTCTGTGACTTTGCGTGTCACTGGTATAGCCTCCATTTCGAATGGTAAGAAAGGAAGGTTTCCAATAGTTTCTGAATGACTTGTGATAGTTTTAACTTCGCAAAGGTCAAATCCATTGTCTACTTCACAAATCTCCTTAATCTTTTCAAAGTTACGACCAGTTGTTCCAGAATAATCTTGCGTTGCTAAGATATCAACAGGATCAGATTGGGGTGTTCTAGTCTTATTCACTTCCATTTTTAACCCGTACTCGGAAAGAGCTGCTTCAATTGTACCATCGCTCTTAATCGAATCATCAGCAGCTCTGCAAGTACTAGAAAGCAAATCTATTTTTGCAGGGAGAGCATCGTCATCTGATTGTGGGGATGGAGTAGGAGGTAGTGTCATAATTATCTCTGGCTCGCTACAAGTAATGTTAGTCACAGAAACATCACATTCGCCTTCAGCACAATCTGCAACAATACGAGAATCGAAGGTATAATCTCTAAATGTTTCTACTGCAATAGTTTGTTTGTCACTTTCGTCCATACAATCAGATGGAAGACAGAGGGGTATCTGAAAGTATGATTCTGATAGAAAAAGATCTCCTACTACTCCATTTTCAAACTTGTAGCTTGCAGTCAAATCCGTATTACAAATAAGTCCACCATTTAATGCACAAGTTGATTGATATGGCGCGAATTCGTCAGCACTTTCGCGTCCATTTGAATAATCAGTTGAAGTCTCAAGCTCAAATTCGCCATAATCTACTTGACAATACAAACTATTACTACCAGCAAGTTCAGCAGTACAACTTGTCTTCATTGTGTTTTCCATGAAATTAATCCTAGTATATATGGGACTGCCATTTGGAATGATGTCACTCGCACAGTTAGCTTTATCACCTGAGGCAACTCTACCTCTTGGACAGGTAACACGGTATGATGAAATTTCACAATCACCGATAAGTGGATCACAATCAGCAGGATATGGGTCTAGAATTGAGATTTGGTCTTCTCTGCATGACTTCGGGAAACACACGGGTTTCAATATCTCAATTACTTCTCTTTTCACAGGGATTGTATCAACAGGTAATGCTGGGATGTTCCCGACTTCCTCCATTCTATTTGTCCAGGAAATGACGCTGCAAAGATCATATCCAAAATCATCTTCACAGATAGACTTAATTTTATTATAATTACGACCCATTAGTCCGGTATAGTCTTTGGATACTGTAATGTGTACTGGATCATCCTGTGTGTCGACTGTTTTGTTGAGTTCATATCTTGTTGTCATGTCGCCGAAAAGCGAGATTAAATCGTTGTTGCTTTTGAGAAGATCATCAGCATCACGACAAACTTGTGATACATTAGTATCACTTTGATCCGCATAAACTTGGAATATACACACACAAACCAAGAGCGGGGCGTAAATTCTATTCCACATGATGTTACACGATTATAAAACGCTCTTCCTGCTGGATGTTTGTATTTTATGTTAACAACTTTTTTGAAGAATGAGATTTGGCGGACAACAAAATCTCAATACCATATATTACTTAAGTAACATAATTACTTAAATTTCTTTCCCTCTTCCACGAACAACCAAAAGGTGCATTTAGCTGTTTTGACTCTTATTTCCCTATGTTTATTTCAGTTACTAAATTCAAAAATCTTAATCATGCATTAGGTGCTCCTACGTCGATATGAATTTTAGCTTGAGGCAAACGTTGCAAGAATCAAGCCGAGATCGCCAAGAATTTAAGAATGAAGCAATAACTTCATTTGCTATCATCTGCATGAAATAAAATGATCCACATGAGTCTCGGATTATCAAAATGTAATGAAAATACTTTACTTATACGATAATGCTGAGGAATTTACTGTTATTTGTAATCTAACTTTTGTGTCGCATTCATTTGGGAGAAGATGATTTCGCTCATTTATCTCTTCTTTGAAACGCTTGAATTCTCCACCGTGAAGATTTTCTAGAAATCATTAAGAATAATTCTAACTTCTACAATAATTTGCTTAGAGCTGTTGTAAAAAACACGATGAGTTCAGAATAAAATCTTCTTTGGTGGAAATATTGAATCTCTCACCATATAAAAGATATTGACCTCGATTCTTTTACATAATCTGCATTCTTTTTCTTCTAACCGTGCATTAGTGACGGACCTAAGGCTGAAAGATGACAAATCTTTCATGTTGTTACAAAGTGCTAACGTAATCATGAATCTATATTTTGGATGAGTGCGAGTTTTTTCATTTATATTTCTATAATGTATCGGACATGCATTGGCCCAAGCGTGTCTAATATGACCATCTGACATAAACTCCATAAATTATTTGCAAACAATTTGGAGTTTAATCAATTTTATAACGTTTTATATTTGAAAGCCGTACAAGAAAAGCATACAGATATTACTATTCCTATCGCAAAATAGTGGTGTGTGATGAAAAAAGAGAAAAGATGCTCAGCGTGGTGATCATTACAAGATTCTATCATGTATGAATTTGAATTCCAATTGTTTTTTATCTTTTACATTATTGATTCCTGCAATGTATGCTAACCACAAAGAAATCTCAAAAAGTAATAAAATACCTCAGCATTTCACATTGCTGTACTGTGGTGACTAGCCTTTTCTTTCGTAACAAAAATAAAGTCAACCCGATGTATCAGTAAATTAAGCTGCTGGTATCGCACATGTATCCAAAAAATATGTGAGAGCAATTTCATTAGTGAAGAAGTTTGTCACATCAAAGATGTTTGACTGAAAAGTTCATGTGTAAAAACGAATGGATTCATAATCGATCATTTGGATTCTTTGTTAATTAGATTCACGGTACATGACAAGACTCAGATTGTCCCATTTAATGATTTTTCGTTGAAATTTTGCTTCGCATATCTTAGGATACATATGCTACACAAGCTAATTCTACATAGATATACTCCGATCAATCGTATGTGAGTATTCAATACGAGACGTGACGGGCGTCAATTGTCACGATTAGTAAGTAAAAACTATTATGTATTTTAAATTGTCATTGGAGTTTTTTCACCATTTTATCACAATTTGTAATCAAAGGCCTTCTATCATCTTTTTGAATACTTAATTCCATTTCCTGCTTCCACAATGACCAAAACGAGATTGCATTTAAGTTTGGTATATTTCCTGCTTTCGAGTATTGCGTTGAAAACTTCAGCAGTGACATTTATTTGTCGTGATGGTGATAATCTCTTAAAAGAAGATCAACAAGTTTCGACGGCATTTCGGGCATTGACTACTCTATACGAGCTCAACAAAACAGCTGTGACGCAAGAAGATCCAATTGACTTAACAGCAATTTATGACTACACTAGTCTTAGCAATGGCCGAAATTTTGACAAAATTAAAGAGATTTGCGAAGTTGATTTAGGATTTGATCTTTGTACCGTAAAAACAAATTCTAAGCATAGTGAAACTTTGGACAGTTTTCCTATCCTAAGGGACGTGACTGAGGTCTCAAAGCCCGTGTGTTTTCCAAAATCATGTTCTGATTCACAGGTGAGCATTGTGGACCCAAATCCTGCCAATTGTGATCCATCCATTATGAATTGTGAGGTCATTTCATACGAAGTGAATTGTCCCGCTAGAAATGTGACAAATGATACAAGTACTTGTGCTAGTGATGTGGTCCCAAGGACTAGTCCAATGAATGCAAGGCTCAATGTTCTTGAAGCAACAGTGCTTTCAAGTTGTGCAGCATTAGTGGCCGGTGGACAAAATCCCACGTGTTCCCTTAAATATGGAAGTTTCTCTGTCAGCACAGCCATTGATTTATCGAAACGAGATATTGAAGTATTTGCAAATTATGAGAAATCGTGTGTGGAAGCTGGCGGACGAATTTGCAACAGTGATTTTGCGGCTAGTTACAAAATTCCCAATGGTAACATCGGAGATTTGTTCCTAACTGAGTCATACTCTCAATTTCCCATGTGTGTTTCTACAGACTGCTCAGATCCAATAGACAAAGAAGATATTGCGACTGAGATGTTCAGGGAATACACAAGGGTATCATTGACTGCACCTATCTGTGATGAAGCAGTTTGTAATGTCACAATTTCTGGTACCACATGTCCTGCCGGTGCACCTTCTGCAGCCCCTTCAGTGGCTACACCAGCCCCAACTATTTCTAAAGAACCTACTGTGACATGGTCACCAACTGTATTAGAAAGAATTGCAAAAACTAAGCCACCAGTTGAAGCATCTTCATCAAGCGCATTAAAAATCTCGTTTGGAGGTATTCTATGTTCTTTCATCTTTGGAATCGCCAGTTTACTCTTTTAGTTGTTCAACAAAGGGAAATAATAGCATGTAAAGCATACAATTTAGTAAAGAAAATTTAATCAATGACAAGGATTACATGTTAATATTGCAAGGATACAAGTTTTCTTTTAATCGCATTTTCAATTTCTGGTTTTTAGTTGATGTGAGGATTTGTTTCGTTTTATTTTGTTCGGCTGATGATTCGGGATTAAAACTAATGAAATTTCTAATAGTTCTCATATTGTTTGCCTGCTTACGACAACATGTGTATTAGACTATTTGATATAGGAATAAAGTTTTGGAGTTGATACGTTTAAGACATGATAGAGTATTTTTAGACATTTATTTTACATTTGAACTAGATATGTTTCTTCAGTCGTACACCAATGTTTTAAATAAATGATATACTTATATCTTTTCCGCAGGGATCAATTATAATATTGTTTTCTCAACTGATATTATTTAACTCATGAAACTGTCACTTACAAGACTATACACTTAAACATCGTCGAAAAATACATTAATTTCTTCTTGAGTCTTGACATATTATTCTGGTGGAATAATCCCACACACAACACTTATCATTATTGACTTCGAGAATTTTTCTAATTTAGGTCCAACATAAAAGAAAGGGTGGATGATTTAGGCAAAGAAAAAAAATAGAAGCCCCTGCTGTCATATAACCACAATCATATCAAATAATTCCGTGAAGAAATATGCCGAAATCAGTGATAAGAGACGTACTACTTCTTTCAGCAATTCTTTCAACTCTTTGCTTTGGTCAAGATGTCACACATCCTTGTGGTCATGGAAATCATTATATAAGACAGAAGACCGAACTGAAGGCATCATTCAAAGATATGGTTACGAAATATAATGAAACGTGCCTTGATCAATCTCAGTGCGCAGTATCAACGGATCCTGTTCACACATACCTTACATATGACTTTTCCTATTATGCCCAGCGTCTTGCTTATAGCAGGCTGAAATCATCTTGTGAATCAAGGCCAGGATATAAAATGTGTCAAGTCAACACGAAGACGGTATTTCAAGATGAAGATTCAGATGGAGAGATGAACTCTTACGTACGCGAGCTTAATAAACCTATCTGCTTCCCACCCACGTGCTCGTTGAATCAAGTGGGTATCCTTGATCCTACTCCTGCTACCTGTAACTCCAGTGGTAAAAGAAAGTGTCAGATTTTAAATTACGAAGTTACTTGCCCAGATGATTTCAGTACTTCATCAGATACTTCAACTTGCTCTAGTGATGCCCTCCCACCGACGTCTCCATTTTTTATGCAAAGGAGTTTGATCGAAGCATCAGCTATGACTTCATGCAAAGGGGCATTATCAACGGCAGGATCGAACTCATGTTCACTTGAAGTTGGAAAGTCTTCTGTAACAAAGGAAATGGATTGGCTTGACTTTCAAAGCGATCCAGCATACACTCTTTATCAAAAGACATGTGCTAAATATGAGGGGCAAATTTGTTATGCGGATTTGACTGTTGAATCATTCGAAGCTAAGGATAAGGTCCATAACATTACATTTGGGGATGTTGTCATCAGACACAAATACGAAAATTATCCACAATGTATGCCAGTCTATTGTCGTGGTGAGGATTTAGCAACAATAGTAATCGAAAACTATGCTAGCGAAAATGGGATCAATTGTGATCCGTATTCTAATAATTGTAATGTTACAGTCTCAAGTGTTTCGTGTTTGGGATATTCAAATACCTTAAACAAAAAAGAACGCGATACCCCAAGCGAGCATGATTTCATTTTGCCTACTGTCATAACAGAAGCTTTCCCATCTGACATAGAACCAGTTAAAGATTCCAAATATTTAGGTCAAGAGACAGTTGAAGAAGTAGAAAGTTTAGAATTTGAATCCTTGGAGAGTGAAGAGAACATAATTCCCACAGCCTCACAACAAATCACCAATGATTATCCGGTAGTACAAAATAATGTGTGGACGTTTTGGCACACTTTTATGACTGTATCTGGAATAATATTGTTCTTCACTTTGATATCTCTAGAAGAATAATTCGCATAGCTACAAAAACAACAACAAAATATAAAAAAATCTTTTTACATCATTTATTGCATATTACAAAGCATGTTTTGACAACATACTCCACAATAATAAAGAACAAGTCAGAACTATATTTATCATGCAATTTTAAGATTTACGAAAGACTCATTATCAAATTTTTTAACAACTTTTAAAAGTTTTCAGTGGCTATCGAGGTGAAATCCCCTTTTTATTATAAAAATCAGATTTAATTTAATGCTGATTTAATTCTAGCACTTGGAAGTTGACTTGGATGTAGTTTTCCTGTTGAATTGGCTGTTGAAAAACTTGTTCACTAAACTACTATCATTTTATCTATCTTGTGCTCACACATCAATCTGCAGAGAATCAGAAAAATACCACACTCATAAAAAGGCCAAAATGAATTTTATATCATTCGAGTAATTTATGTGATTTATATCTCAATAACTTCTGCCAAGGCCTCAGGATCAGCAGCAACGTTGTGAATCATTTCCTGTCCACCGACAGAAAAGTGCGATTCAATAGCGGCCAAAATTTCAATACTCTTTTGATCGGATATCAAATTAATAGCGGTTCCTTTCCTTCCAAATCTACCTGTACGTCCAATCCTGTGAAGATAAGTCTCAAAATCAGGTTGCCCAAGTTTATCAACGGGAGGGTCATAATTCACAACCAGACATACGTTGTCAACATCTACACCTCTTGCAAGCACATTGGTAGTAATAAGAACATTGGATTCTCCTTTTCGGAAAGATTCCATTGTCGCATCTCGTTCTTGGTTGTCAACTTTTCCATGAAGTACGGAGCAACTAAATCCACCATGTTCCAATGTGTAGTGAACCTCATCTGCAGCACGCTTTGTTCCTACGAATACAATGGATTGTCCAATGGTCATGAGGGAATAAATATCGGCAAGGAATTGAAGCTTTCCTCCTTCGTACAATTGTGTATCGATCCATAGTTGTTTGATTACATCGAGAATAAGATATTCTGGACCTGACGCAATAAGAATTTTATCAGGGTTCGATACAATTTTGGTTGCGAAGTCCACCACTTTTTGCGGAAATGTAGCTGAAAATAGCAAGTTTTGCACGCGTGATGGCATGGTTTTTTTGATTAGCATAACATTCGCACGATGGCCACTTTCGCCTACCATATTATCAGCTTCATCCAATACAAATACCTTGACATTTTTTGTTAGAAGCACTTTTCGTTTGAGCCAGTCTACAATCTTACCGGGAGTGCCAACCACCAAATGAGCATCTACAGTTGTTCCCTTCATAATTTGTTCGCCTGAGAGAGCTAATTGCACCTTCAAACCAGTCATGTTACACGCCATGGGAGTCACAGTTTTTGTAAAAATTTGCACAGCCAATTCCCGAGTGGGGGTGACACATACAGCCTGGGTTGTGGCAGGGATATCTACCGTAATACGATACAGCATTCCCAAGACAAAGGCTGCAGTTTTTCCACTACCAGATTGTGCTTGGCCGATAAGGTTACGTGGAGGTTCCGCAAGGATACGTGGAAGGGCTTCTTCTTGTATTGCGGATGGACGATCAAAACCCATGGCGAAGACAGCATCGAGAAGATGTGGTGGAAGATTCAATTCTTGGAATGTACGTGCTGAAGAAAGGTGAGAAGATGTGTCACCTTGAATTACCCGAAGTCGATCATGTCGATTTTCCTGTATTTATAAGATTTTAATTTTTTTTATTCACATTGTTTTTGTTCAGTAATATATAGGGAGTTTTTATGAAACGGAGATGATTGTTGTGATTTAATGCATTGCTATTTGGGTAAATTCGAATAGAGAATTGTGAAAAATATAGATTGGGGTAACTTAGATAACGTACCTTTTGCCTTTCTAAAGCTAATCTTTGCAGCCTCTGCGCTAATGCATCTCGGTCCTCTGCTTTTGCTTCTGAATTTTCTTCGCTGCTTTCAGGTGCAGGTGCAGGTGTAGGTTCAGGTTCAGGTTCAGGTGGAGGAACACTTCCTCCTGCGGCTCCATCGGCTTCTTCAGACTTTTCATTACTTTCAGTAGGAGGAGATTCTTCTGTTTTTTCTTCTTTTCTTTCTGCCGATTCTTCTTTTTCTTCAGTTTTAGGCTCTGTGGTTTCAGTTTTGGCTTCTTCTTCACTCATGTTGATACAATTCAAAGGAAACAAAAAAGGGGGTGGAAGGTGTTGGAAGTTATGTGTTTCTTTTAACGACTTTCTTTTGAGCTTTTAGATACCAATTTGTTGGCCACAAGCTCTGCTATCATTTAACTTATCATTGCTACTTAATATTGGCAATCATACGTAATTAACGGATATTTTCAACATTTTGTAAAGATCGTTTGGTATCTAATCATAACATTCAAAACCTAAGTTAGAATGGAAAAATGACGTAGATATATTTTATTTAGAGAGGTTTAAGGAAGACCTGGTCGGTTGCTTTCTTACGATATAAAGTTTTATTGAAAATTAACTTGTTTTGGCGCGATTCGTCATGTTCATGTGTGCGTTATCTCCTCTTTCTCAAACTGTCAATACGGTTGAGATAAAATCTTCTCTTCAAAATGACAACCAAGAAACAATGGGCTTGCAATAAATGTACTTTTATCAATTCCAGTGAGGATTTCATATGTGAAATGTGCGGCAAGCATAACTTATCCTCCCCATCCCAATCGAGAATCACTTTCAAGAATGCTATCAACCCAAATGGCCGCAAAAGTAAAAGCCCAGCTGTCATAGATTTATCGTCACCATCGTCATGTTATGTTATAACAAACGATGCATCAATGGAAACAGCTCGGCGGAAGAAAAGAAGGAGAGATCAATCTCCTACAAAAAATAAATTAGATCCAAAAAGCCAAGCACCTTCTGTTTTGGAAACATCTTCAAAAAGTTTATTTAGAAAACAGAAACTTTTAGAAACCTCAGCATCAAATCCTACATTTCATAAAGTAAATAGGACAATGACGAAAACAAAACACACAACTCATCCTTTGCAACCGAACCATATAGATCTTAAATACAACAATACTCCAACTAATCCAGATGTAAACACCAAAATTGCCTACACGAATATCAAACAAAAGAATCAAAAGGGCAATAAAAAGCAAAGTTCTCTTTTTGATAATACAGTGACAAAAATAAAAAATACTGATCTTAAGAAAATAAAGAACAACACTGATTTCAACATGAAAGAAAAAGAAACAATTGAAGAGACAAATATATATGAATCGAAATATTCACCTCTACATATTGTAGAAAATAAACAAGCAACTAAAACATATCAAACAACTTCTGAATACACAAAATCAAGGATTCAAACTTCAAAAAAGAATCAAATTACAGAAAACACATATGAAAAATGGTTTAATAAATCGCGGGAACTAATGAAATCTATCTTTCGAATACAACAATTAAGAAACCTGCAACCAATAGCAATAGAGCATGCGCTGAGAGGTAGATCTCAAATTGTAGTCATGGCCACTGGTGGGGGAAAGAGTCTATGCTATCAGCTTCCTGCAGGTAATATTTCACAAGATACATTGTCATGCTTTTTGTTTCAACCAACTAATCCAATATATTCATTATTCAATCAATGTCAGCTACATTGCCTGGAATTACTATAGTTATAACGCCTCTTATAGCTCTAATGGTAGACCAGGTGGATAATATCAACAAAAAGGGTGTACCCGCTGCGTATCTTGCTTCATCACAGGGAGCTAAAGAAAATATGATGATTATGAAACAACTTGTCACTGCTTCTTCATCATCAAACTCCAGATCCAAAATAACATCTTATACTAAGTCAAATGAAAAAGCCGTTCCGTATAAACTCCTTTATTGTACACCAGAACTCATTGAAACTGATAGATTTAGAGCTGTATTGACGGACTTATACAAACGTAAAAAGTTAAATTTGTTTGCAATGGATGAAGCACACTGTCTTTCCACGTGGGGCCATGACTTTCGTCCTGCTTATCGCAAACTATCTTGGCTACGACAATCATTTCCAAGCATACCATGCATAGCCTGTACAGCTACAGCAACTCCAAAGGTTATTCAAGACATACGGAATTGCTTAGGTTTTGGTCCAGATATACCCTGTCACAAAGGAAGCTTCGACAGGAAAAATGTTCGATATGAAGTGAGATATAAAGATGTTTTAGTAAGTTCTTAACACGTTTATATGCATGTATGAAAGTCATTGTTCTTAACGTGTATGTGGTGTTTGATTTATCTTCATGAACAAAAGGACCACAAAATACCGCAGGGGTCAATAAAGGACATGTTAAAACTCATCAAAGAACAACATGATCAGGCTACTTCTTCTGGCAAAGAATGCAGTGGCATTATTTATGTTCATAAACGCGATGATACTAATATGCTAGTCAGAAAAATAAATCAGGTAAGAACTCTTTCTCACAAAAATTGATTAGTTTTCTCTTTCTTGTCTTCTTAAACCGTGTGTAAACTACCTAGTCTCTCGTAATAAAAGCTGCGGCATATCATGCTGGGCTTAAAGATAAAGAACGTGCACAAACACAGCGCGATTGGACGAATGGTATGATAAAAGTAGTTGTCGCCACGGTTGCATTTGGGATGGGTATTGACAAATCAAACGTTCGATATGTACTGCATTGGAATATGCCAAAAACCGTTGAAGGATTTTATCAGGAATCTGGAAGAGCTGGGAGAGATGGGTTTGCGTCAGTTTCCGTAGTTTATTATTCAAAAGAAGATCCACAAAAATACGGATTTCTCATCAGGAAGAATGCAGAAAATAAAAATGGAAAGAAAAAAGATTCAAAAGTAAATAATATGAAAGCAAAACAAGATTTAGCTGCATTGGAAAGAATGGTTGAATACTGTGAAAAATGCATTTGTAGACGTCAAAATATATTGCAATATTTTGGAGAGACTATTGTTCCAAAAATAGCTTGTAAAAACAATTGCGATTACTGCATTAACCCTTCAAAAATCGAAAATGCTATTCAATTATCTCATGTCGCGAAAGATGCTATGAAACATGTGAATGACCTTAAGCGATATAACCGATCAATGGGGAGAAAAAATGTTAATTCAGAGAGGAGAAATTTTGCTGATGAAACTGAGGATGAAAAGGAATATAAAACGGACTTCGGCATGATGGATAGTGAAGGACTTCTTTTTGATGATGAACGTAAAGGAGATAACTCAATAGTAGCAAGAAAAGGATTTGTGAAAGCGTCAGCAATTTTCTCAAAATACGAAGTGAGATTGTTAAGATTTTTTTCTTCCATCTGTTTGTATTCAACTGATTCTAATAATTGTTTTCTTCTTATTTGGAATATATAGACAATTGAATGCAAGGGAAGCAAACGAAACGGTTTCGTGAATTTCAAACCACATAACAATTGTAAGAAAAAGACACATCGCCTGAGTCTTTCCAACAAACTCAATCTAAGGAATAGAGAAGAAAGTGAAAAGTTTCAAAAGGAATCAAAAGTATCAGCCATCATTGTCCCGGAGCATCTTCGTTCAACTCTACCAGATCCATTGCAACATTTTTCAAACTCTACAACAAAAAATTCTTCGCAAGCAAAAGAAGCAAAAAGTAATTCTGAAATTTCTGATGAAATAGAAAACCTGAAGAAGCAGCTAGCAAAAATTCAAGAGTCAAAAAAATCTCACGACAATAAAGATAAATTTACAAAAGATCAATGTAGAAAAAAGATGGATATCACTCTTACTCCTCCACCCAAAATCGTGTTCCGAAAGCATAAAAGAAAAATAAGAAAATAGGTATAACTGATCTGTCATTTTTGTATAATATTTCTTTTTTCAATGAAGCATGGAATCCATTTGATGAGAATAATGTTGTCATCAGAAGAACTTTAATATGCTATTCATCACCTTGTTTCAAAGTGAAACAGAAGAAAATAATATCATACATAAAACTCAGATAAATTATTCAAAATATTGATTTAAACGTTCAAATCAAGGTGCTTAGCTGGGAAACCTGGACAAAGATCAAACTATCTCCTGTAAAATATAGGTTTATTTTTAAGTTTTGTAATCATGTTGCAAAAACAATAAATAGCGTTCGTCAATGTGGATTTTGCATAGATTTATAGAATCATTTTGAAATATATGAATATGGTCCTGTTTTGATTATCACAGTTAAGTTTTACGTATATGTTACGAAGTACGTTTGTTTGTTTGTTTGTTTGTTTCTGCGGTATATTTTGTTAACGGGGGTCCACCAAGCCAATTACACGATGGTAGCACAAGAGTTTCCCCCAGTAAGACGCGGCGCCAGGACTCCCCCGAAG
>Ga0209092_10000702_pt1 | contig 33462 bp, 46 predicted proteins | sample FraStrMetagenome_FD_187446 | JGI IMG/M metagenome (GOLD analysis project Ga0209092, IMG submission 187446) | Marine eukaryotic phytoplankton communities from Arctic Ocean - Fram Strait ARC3M Metagenome (SPAdes) (version 2) | ecosystem: Environmental > Aquatic > Marine > Oceanic | place: Fram...
TCTCTTTTGTTTTAAAGGTTTCTACTACTGGTGCATAACTTTGTACTACTTCCCCTTTCAGCCAAACTGAACCATTAAACTCTTGGTGCATTACTTTGGGTTTCCAAAACTGCCACCAGCGAGGTGATGATTCAACTACAAAGGTTGTTTCTAATCTGCTCCATCCGTTTAAAGATTCTGTTACTTTGATTTGTGTTTTCATTTCTCTTTTTGTTTTAAAGGTTTCTAATTTGCGCCCATTATTATTGGTGTGCGCCTATTTTTATATGCTTGAACTTTTCCCCGAACTTTTCCCCGAACTTATTAGTGGTGTAAATAAGCACCTTGTTTTGTGACAATTTAAGGCTCATCGTTGTGAGGATTATAAAGGGAGGGAACGAATAACCATTCCGTTTTAATTTAAGTTAGTAAAAACCCCTCCCTCTATCGCCATAAGGTGTTGTCAATTATTAGGCTTAATTAATAGTTAGGACACCTTATTCTATAATACTTTCTTGATGTACTCGTACACCTTGTTGTAAGCAACGAACTTGCCTCGCATTTCATCAACAATAGCCTTCAACTCTTCGTTGTTTTTGTCTGTGGTTAGCTGCGCCTCGTACTCTTCTAAGTAGTACGAAAGGAAGGAGCATTCTCTCTCTATCATTTTAAGTAGGTCGTCACTTCTCATCAGACTCGTAATTAAAGAAGTCATCAACAAACAAAGGGGTTTTGTCTCCCAAGTACAGACTAAACACATTAAACTCCGCAAACTCTGTTGCATCAAAGTCGCTCATGCCTTCATCTATAAAGTGTTGTATCACCTTCTCTCTTGAGTAACATACTCTTGGTTTTGAATCAACCTCAGTTATACCGAGTATAGCGTTGTCTAAGTTGTCTAATATATATAGCTTGTCGCCATACCATAGACTTGCTTCATGGATGTCAATCTTCATCATCTTCTTGTTTATTATATGGATTAAAATCTTCTTGTGATACTTTTATCACTATGTCAGACCAACCTTTACTTTTTAGTTCTGACCTTTTTTCACGTGCTTTCTTCATTGTGTTTACCCAAACCTCAAACTCAATTCCTAACTCTTTATTCAGAGCATATATTTTATACAATAGCTTTCTCATTACAAAAGGTTTTTCATTCTACGACAATCATCTTCTAACTTCCATACTCTTTCTTGTAAGTACTTAGAGTGAGATTTCATGTGCTCTATCTTTCTCACCTCTACTTCAATAGACTTGCGATAAGTGTCAAACTCTTTGATTTTATCCCTAAGTCTGCGAGATACGTTAATAAATTTAAAGTGTACGTCCTCAACCTCTGAAACGTGAGGATGTATAGTCTTTGGTACAACTCCGTTGACCAGCAGAAATTCTTCCATTTCATTAAACATATCGTCATACACGAGTCTGTAGTCGGGGTCGTACATGTAGTTAGCTTCGTGCTGCCTACAAGCGTGTAGTATTGTAGCATGGGTTTTATCAAGAATACGTGCTATACCTTGCAACGAAACGCTAGTGTTTGTTCTTGCGATGTGTGAGAAAGAATGCTTTTTAATCACATTATGTCTTTCTCTGTTGTTAAATACTTTATGCTTTGCCGCGTAATCTTTCCAAAAGCTATCTAATGCGTTAATTGAAATCATCTTCTGATACTGAATCTCTATCTGTCTGTTCATTATTTCCCCGTTTCTTCGTTATGAATATCCTCTAACGTGCTATCAAGTATGCTATCAACACCTCTCTGAATCTGCATGAATATACCTTCTTGGTCTAAAGGTATTGTATCAAGAATAGGTCTGAGATAAATCTCAAGTTTCTTCTCAAGTGTATTTATAGACTTCTTTATGTCTTGTCTGTATAGATGTGATATTCCCTTTATCTCATCCATCTGTTCAAGAGATGCTTGCAGCACAACCATTAGTTTAACTACCTCTCTGAATCTGTTCATCTGTTCTTCCTCAGTCATTGAGCGAATCGTTTATTAGTCTCGTTATTTTATCTTGGTCAAGGTCTACGATTCTTCTAAGTTTGTTTCTTTCTTGAACCCGAGCCTTTTCATATTGTGACTTAGAGCAATCAGCTCCTAAGTTCTGAAACAATTTAGCGTTCTGTTCTAAAACACAGTCTATAATGCGCTTGTGTTCTTTGTTGTCGTGATAAGCCATGTTTAATATTTAAGGATTCTTATTCTTCTCTCGTACTTACGTGTTAGGTTAGCCAAATGAACAACCTTCTGTGTTGTCTCTTCTGTCCATCCTATTCTTGCTGATATAACACAAGTGTTAATTATCTCAATGTGCATATCGGTAAGCATTGCACTAATATACTTAATGTGCTTCTTTTTTCTAAACTTTCTTCCAATTAATTTCATAATCAAACTATTGATTCACCAATTTTCTTACACGATAAAACCTTAACGATTACCAACTGTTTCGCAGACTTGTACTTGCTTCCGTAGGCATATTCTGAAAGTCTGTTCATTGTTTTTCTGTCGTTAACCATTATGCTCTGAGCGGTATAATACTTTGATACCGCCCAAGTGTCTAACTTAATATAAGACTTGCCTTTCTTGTATGATATTAAAATCTCTAAGTAATAAATTTCTCTGCTATCTCCCATGACCATTTCATTTTGATTTTCTCCGCTACCCCTAACAGACTCAGTTTTCCGTATTCTAATTCATCTGTACTAAACAGAGCAACATTATCGTTTCTCTTGTTTCTGAATAAGATGATTGTAAAATCGCTTTTATTAGTCTCGCTATCTTTATCTACATCAACGTAATACTTCTCTCCATCTCTGTAGTACTTCGTGTCTACAAGTCTAAACACGAAGGCCCCCTTATCATTCTTTGCTGAAATGAAATGGGGCTGAACATCAACGATATCCAACCCCATATTCAATTTTAACTCAGCTATGAGCAACCGAATCATTAGAACGGCAAGTCATCACCTGCAGTTACGGGCGCAGGAGCAGCAGTCTTTTTGTAAGTCTGACCGCCTTGTGCCGCTGATTTATCGTACACAGATATGAACTGATAGTTCTTTCCCGCTTTAGATACACCGCTCTTCAATGTGCAGTATACACGCGCAGGCTTGCTTGAGTCTTTGGAATTCGCTACCAAAAACTTTCGTAAGTCGTTTAACTCTTGCTCAGTTAAACTGAAGTTGATTGTTGTTTGTGGCGCGTTTACATAGCCCACAAAAGTGTCTTGTTGTCTGTCTTGTGACATAACTTAAAAAATTAAATTGTTGCTGACTTTTTGATTCTATCTTGGAAGTCTGAGTAGTTGTCAGCATAACTACTACTTTCCCCCATTTGTCTATCGTGCATACTTAAATAGTAAGAAACATTACCTACTGATTTCTGCAAAATCTCTGCGATGTTATGCATTGTCATACGTGTGTTTCTATACACATAAGTACAGAACATCTTCCTTAAGTCTGTTGTATATCTGTCGCGTTGTGCGCTAACTATATTTACACCATACTCGTAGTGAATCTCTTCAATGATATTTAAAGCCATCGCTTCGCTATCCTCGTAATTCATATCGTTCCATAAATTGCGAACGTGTTCGTATCCTTTTCGGGTTGGTCTAACCACGTTCTAATGTTATTAATAGCAGACCAAAACTTTGCCTCACCTCTCTTTAAGGTAAGTTCAGAAGCCTTGTATACTGCGCAAGTGTAGGGTACAGATTTACCTTGTACCACCCAATAGAAGTCATCTGTTTGCATAACCTCGCAGTAAATATATGCTTGGATATCATAACAGAATTTATCTACATCCCATTTAAATGCATGAAGGTCACGCGATGTTTTTGAATCCGAAACGAATCCATCGCCAAGAACATCTAAGAATCCTCTAACGGGAATGTCGCCAATCCAATCATTGATTTCATACTGAGTCTTTCCGTTGAGATACTCGCGAACCATTCTGATTTCTCCCGTATTCATATCTAATACCTCAGACTCATCAAGCCTAATAATCATAGACTCTGCTTGAACCATCATGTCTTCGTTCACGATTGTCTTGCCTTGACTAAGACCTAACTCTGACTCTGATGCCAACCAATCCTTGTAATCTTTAGATGCTCTTGGATTTTTGTATCTATCAGACAATTCTGTAATTTTTTTGTCATCGTAGATAACGTAATACTTGTCCATCAGTGTTTCGGGTTCAAGTAACAACGTGTCGTAGAGACCACCAAATGTAAATGCATCAGACTCTTTCTTCAGAAGCCCTCTTACATACAACTCAAACAACTTCATGTCTTGTTGCCTTGAGCCATCAGCGGCATACTTTAGAGCCGAGTAAGAGACATAGCCCTTACCCGTTCTCTCCATAAGTTTAGAAGCAAACTCCATTACTTAACGAATTTACCTAATGCTTCTTTCTGTTTTTCTGAAAACTCAGAGCCGTACTTCGTGATGACCTGCTTATACGCAGTCTGTTTAGCTGAAGCACTCTTGGCGTTCTTGATGTAGTCTACTGCTTTCTGAAACGTATCAGTAGTCTTAGGTGTAGACTTCGTGTAGTTATTGTTAGAGCCATGCGTGTTTGTTGCATCAGCATCTTTAGTGTCATCAATAAGGAACATACCATTCAAAGCATACTTACGAGCGTAAGATGAACTTGCTCCAAAACACTGAGCGATATCCATTCCCTTACGATTAGGGTCAATACCCGCTTGTGCGGTTACTGCGTATGAATCTGTACCATTAGTTACGCTGACTTGGGATTCCACGAAAGGGATTCCGCATACCTCGTGAATCATATCCGAGATAGTTAAGGATAATCCATTCTTAGCTAACAAAGGCTTTACGGATTCTAAGATATCCTCCGCACTGCGGTAGGAATATTTACCGAATGAATTGTACTGACCTTTCGGTGCCTTCAATTCAGATTGCACCTTAATCAGTGCGGTGTTTAGTTTTTCCATCTTGGGATTAAATTGAAATTATATTAAACAAATATAGAAATTAAAATCTGTACAAACAAATAAACCTTCAGCAATATGAAACAGATTCGCTTGTATTAATATATAATATATATAGGTAAGGGGGGTTAGATATTATATATATATTATCATTGGGGGGAAGGATGTTGATTGTAATTGGTTAAGATTGATGATATCTCTGTACATAAATTAAAACAGATTTGATGTAGTGTAGGGGGTGTAGTGTCGTACATTTGAATTGTAAAAGGAAACGATTTTCCCCCTCGTTTATACATACCTTTTACTCTCTACATCTCTATCTTGGTTAAGAATGGGGAGGCGTTAAAACCTCCCCATCTTACTTAAAGTTTACCGAATACTGCAGCGAATACCTCTAAGATATCCTCTGCATCTTCAGTCTTTATAAGTCCTTTCTGAGTGCATACGGCAGTAGCCATAGCAATCTTAGGGGCTAATAAATCATCAGACTCTGACAACTCGTTCAGTTTCTCAGTCACCACAAATGTTAAGACTATAGCCTCAATCTTGGTTTCTGCAATAGCATCAATAGCCATAAGGAAGTCTGTCTTCTTATCTACCTTACGGATGGTTTCCAGAATGTCTACCGCCTTTTCCATTGTTGTATCCTCATCAAGGTTAAAGTAACCTGTGATAGTGTCTGCATCTTGGTTATAGCCCGATGCTTGGCTCATAAATTCATCAATGTTCATAGTTAACTATTTTACAGATTCAGTTATTATTCCGCCAAAGTCTTTAGCGTATTTCTCTAATGCGGGTGTGATATAACTATACAACTCCTCTCCATACACCACTCCGATAACCTCAGAGTGATTCTTGGTTTCAAAGTATATAGTAATTTCTTCTTGTTCAAAATGTAGCATATCAGAATTCAATTATTAAGTTATCAACTATAAAGTCTGCAGTTTCCTCACTGAAAGGAATTGTATCACCAACATCTGTAAAGGCGCATATCAAACCCTTACCAACGAACTGCCATTCGCCTATGTTGAAAATACCGATGCGGTCAGCAGCACCATTCAGCTGCCCCTCCTCATCAATCCATAAGTCTAAGTCTGCACCTATGGAAACTCTCTCCACCATATCGCATTCAAGCGATGAATACATATCACTAAGACTAACAGACTCAGTGTTGTATAGAACCTTACTGATTGATTTTTCACGTGGGTCAATCTCCACAACAAAATTTGCCATTGCTATTTAATTTATTAATTCCAACTATACTTACTTCTTGGGTAGAAGTTATCTGAATCCTCCACCGCTTCATTGCTCTCCATATACCTCCAACAATGGTCGTTGTTTGAGTAGTATACCTCAAGTCCATTAAACTCATCAATGTATATTGCATCCTCTTCTAACCATTGAGTATTGCCGTTATCGTGCTTTATATATACTCCACAAGATTCAGTCTCTTCCTCTCCTTGTATCTCAAATGAGAGATGTGGGTATTTTTTAATCATCTCATTGATTACGGGACTTGGAAATGCCCAAGCGGTAGACAGACTATAGGTATGGTAATTCGTACCCTCTCCTTCTTGATTGTCTACACTCGCATTCCACTTGGTTCCCCAATGCATACAATTCCAATCGTACCAATTTGGTACTCCACTTTCCTTGCAATACTCTTCTTCCTTCTTTCCTAAGTCTCCTCTGAATATATCATCGGGCTGAGGAATAAAGCGATTAAAGTCAAAGTCTGAATTCTCTGTTTCAAACTTCTTTGAACCTTTTACATTCTGCACAAACTCTTGTACATCTTTTTCTTTTCCGCTCACATCTAATGTGAAGTAAAACCAATTTGGCATAGTTTCTATAGTTTTAATTAAAATAATTGATTTAAGAACTTGTCGTACGTATTAACCCATGAACCATAACGAACCTTATGTCCCTTGTGGGTTGTTACTTTAGGCTCTGTGCTGATGCGCACATTGTCCTCCTCCATTGAGTCACTTCTGTCAATAGTGAAGTGCTTCATCTCGTACTGCTCGTACTGATAGTCTAAGTCGGCAGTCTCTATCTGCCATTGGTTTCTCTCGTTTACCATCTCTACTTGGTTTTTTAAATTATATTTAAAGATAATTCTAATTATTTACTTATCCAAATCACTCAACCACACCTCATCAAACTGATACCCTTTCTTCTGCATCACTGCGATGTAATTGTTAAGGTGACCGACATTCTCAAACTTCTTGTAGTCTGTTGCCCATCTACGAAGTGTAGGGGGCACCAAGAATCCAACTGAAGCAGTGAACGGCTTGTCCTTATGTGTTTCATCCAAAGGTTTCTCTTCGGGTCTAATCCATACCACGTTTATTTTTCCCATCTGTAGTAATTTTTTAAGTTCTTGTATTCAAAAGAAATTTCCTTAATTATTCTGAACATGGTCATCATACCCGCCCATACGAAGAGCAAGAGTATAGCGAACATCATCATCGCAGACTCGGTCTCCATGTTGAATCGTAAGATTCGTTCCTCAAGGAATCCACTGAATAAAAGGTAAATAGTAAACCCGCTGAAGAAAATAAAATTCCCAACAAGGATTAGTCTGACTGCAGACATAAAAACAAACGCTGATATTGCATCTAACTTTTTCATAAAACAAATATTTAATTGATTAAGATTGGGGACAGACTAACTGCCCCTCTGTTGTTACACTAACTCCTCTTTGAGTCGCTCGTAGTTCTTGATGATGTAAACCCATTCAGACTTACTGATATCTAAGTCATTCATCTCAGATGCTAAGGCTCTCGCTCTTGGGTCAAACATGTTGTAGTAACCACTCTCTTGTACCGCTAAGTACGCTTCAAACTTTTCTCTTAAATCACTCATCTCTATTGTTGATTGTAAGAGGAGCATATCCGCTCCCCTCTGTTTATATTAATTACTTCAGAAGACTTAGGTCTGTCTGTACTTTCTTGAGCATGTCCTTGCAGTAACTCACTGCGTTGTCTACACTATCAAAGTGATTGCTCTCGGGACTCGGTATGCGTAACGTGTAGTCTGCAGCGAATACCTCAGCCATCTTTTCCTTACTCACTAAGTCATCACCATTGTATCCGTATCCGTAAGAGTTAGTGGTGCTCTTGCTTGAGTAGAACTCACCATTTGGATTCTCCATCATAGCGAATACGTTTCTGCGGAAGAATGATGGATGCGATACACCGCCCAATCTTTTAGCGTTACTCGGCTCATCGTAATCCTTGACAGACAAGAAGAGTGCAAGGTCATTAGTGACAGAATCACCCTCCAATGCATTATTCATTTGGTACGATGCAGATACCTTGATGCGAGACTCTAACTCAAGTAACTCAGCCAACTTGTTGATGACTGCAGACTGAATGTAAAAATTCATCGGGTCAACCGCCCAATGCGCATTGCCGTTGTAGACTATGTGGATGCTCGGTGCATTGCCGACCTCCTTGTTCTTGAACCATTGGTTTTCCTCACCACTGAGGATGGCGGCTACATCAAAGTCGTGGCCCTCAATGTCCATCGTTATCATGTCTTGCTTGGCTTCAAACTCAGTCTCAAATCCCGCGAACGCAGTCTTCATCGCTTGTGGCTCGTATCCCTTCCATAGCAGTTTCTTAGATGCCTCAAGGTTCAGACCGAACTCCTTGTCACCATGAAAGTCTTTATTAAATCTCTTGTTTGATGACTTGTGTTTGATGGGCTTGTACGTATCCATCACATCGCAGAACTCACCGAAGTTCATTGCTACTAAGTGCGTTTTAGTATTCTTACCTAAAGTGCTTTTTACTACTTGCTTTATCATTGCTCTATCTTTTTAATTGTTGATTGTAAAGAGAATGTCAGACTTAAAGTCTAACACCCTCCAACATTGCACGTTGTTGGTCTGTCTTGTACTCACAAAGGATAGCACGTGTAACCGCTACCATGAGTGATACACCGCGATTGACCATCTTGTTGACAGACTTCGTTCTTCTCGGTGTAATCGTGATGCCTAAGTCCTTAGCATTCTTGCGTATTGCAAGTACTGCTTTGGTAGCATCAGTGTTACCGAAGATTGCAATCTCTAAGTCCTCATCGTATCCCCAATCAAACTTCTCATCAAAGCGGTCAAGCGTTGCCTTATCTAACTTGTTACGTGATGAGTAGTCCTTGTCTGCACCATTACCGAACGTGTTGGTACAAGCGATAACTCTGAAGTCATCGTGCTTGGATACCACTGCATCGGGGAACGTGTATTCATCACCACTCAGCATATTGTTCAGACTCACCGCTACATTAGGATTCATCGCATCAAACTCATCAAGGATAAGCAGTCCGCCATTCTCGTACATCTCACGAATGGATGTCTTCACGTAGTTACCCATCGCATCCATATACCCTACACATCTGCTGAGTGATATCTCGTTGGTGAAACTGAAGATTCTGTAGTCTAAGTCTAATGCCTTAGCTATCTGCACCGCGCCGTATGTCTTACCGCTTCCCGCATCGCCCTTGAGCAGTACATAGCTATTGTCTGCAACAGACTCTAACACATCTTGGAACATGTAGTGCTGCTGACCTAACTTCTTCACCTCATCCTTGGTTGGCAACTTGACCTCAATAGTCTGCACCTTTGGCAATGTCGCTACTCTGATTTGCTCCTTGACAATCTCTTGCACTTTGGCTACATCAATAGCACCACCGCCAATCATCTGCATTGCCTCCATCATCAACTGCTCTGCAGTTTTCTTTCCCTCTTTTACTTTCACTTGCTTCTCTGTTTTTGTTGTTACTACTTCTTTCTTTTCTTTAGTTTCAAATTGTTTTACGATACCATATCTACCATCAAACGCTGCTTTTACCATATCGTAGAGCCTACCCGATGTGACATCCTCTACATCGTACTCTGCTTGACCTTTACCTATGTCATGTGAGTAACAGAATTCGTACATGATACCATCTTTCAGACTCACTATTCTTCTTTGGTTGAAAGGGCTATCGCCCTTGCTCAGTTTGTACACTGCTTGTTTGAGTGATAGCTTACCATTCTCAGTGCGTAGACCGAAGTCTAAGAACAGACTCTGTGAATCCGATGCCGTACCAAGTACTCTGATATCATCTAATACTTCTACGATTGCCCATTGATTGCTCGTGAAACGTGCCATAATATTTGTTTTAAATTAAGATTAATGATTAAGATTGAAGGACAGACTCATAGTCTGCCCTCGTTTGATTAATTACTCATTCTGTAAATGGTTTCCACCATCGTTACTATATCTCTGCCAAAGTATAGGCAGTCAAAGATTACGCATCCATGACCATTGTAACCTATGGCAGTCAACTCATCGGTAACAGAATCAAAGACTCCGTATGTCTTCTGCTCCTTGTTGTAGATAAGGTATAGGTCATTACAAGGAAACGTTACACAATCTTCTGCACTTTTTGAAAGGTTGAAGTTTTGAGGATTACAACCAATGAGTGCCATACTACAAGAAACAATATTCATAATTCTATATGCCGTTTAGCCATACGGACTTGTTGTTAGTGACTAAGATTGAAGGACAGACCATCGGTCTGCCCTCGTTGATACTATCCTTCGTGATTCTCAATGTACTCTTTGATATCAGCGTATCCGAAAGCTATCTCAGTGCCGAAAGCCAATAGCCATTCGTACAATTCGTGTATAGCCTCCATTAGATTAAGGACTCCTTCTCTGTAGTCCTCGCAGATAGTCCAAGCCTCACGATAGACTACATCTGTGTTGTCTATGTATAACGCTAATTCCCAAGATTGCTTTGTGTTCCATCCGTTGAAATTTTCCATCTCTATATCCACCGCATTAGCCTTGCGGATTTGTTTAGTTAGTGACTAAGATTGAAGTAATAATGGGGACAGACTCATATGTCCATCCCCACAATAGTTTTTTCAATTTCGGATAATCAGACCTTATGCATCAGTGCTTAAAGGCATAGTGCGTTTCCGCTCTTCGTATGCTCATCAGCAATGCAGTCTGCTTTTGTATTCCGCTTGTCTGTCTCAATCCATCATCAGTTAACCTTGACAGGGCGGTCGGTTTATGTGGTAGTCTTTATACTTCACCAAAACCATTGCGATTGCTACCATCAACGTACCACAGACTCAAGGTCTGCAGCCCTACACTTTTCGCCTTTCGGCTTGGGCATAGTCTATGCGTTTACTCTGACAATCTATCCATTCAAAATACGCAAGGCATACACCCACTTCTGCATCTATTGTCACCGCTTGTGGTATGCTTGAATGCTTTCACTGCTGATAGTCTAACTGCTTCTGCCAAGAGTACACGTACTCAGCAAGTCTGACTGCTACCAATCGTTACTAACACCGCACATAGCACCAATGCATTCGGTTACTGCGCTTGTCGTATTTGAAGTATGTAAAGAACTAAGCGGATGTGACAAACTCGTTGCCGTTTCCGATGGTCAAATATTTAGAAAATAATTTGAAGATTCCTAACACATGGTCTGAAGCCCTTTGTTTATGCGGAGTCTGAGAGTCTGCCCATTGATGGCTCTTGGCGCATTGGGTAATTGGTATGAGGGGTATTGTTCCGAGTCTGATTCGGTCTGTAACCATAACCGATGCTTGTGTTATATATATATATGAAAGGCAATCTCGGTAGTCTGAATAGCTAAAAGGTTGAAAGTTTTGGCGTAACTCGCTGAAAATCAGAGGGGTAGGGTTTCGGGAATCGTTTCGGGAATCTGACGCTGACGTGCACATATATATAGAATCCCAACAATAAACATTTCTAACAAAAAATACCATACCCTTGATGCTCAAGGCTTTAACGCTGTGACTTAAAGTAAAGCTTTAGGGTTGACATTATCAAAAATAAGCTGTAACTTTGCCCAGAAGCTCAGTCTTTAAACTTGGTTGGGTGGGTGTTGATACCCCCACACTATCATAATGAAAATCTACAGTCTTCAAGATGCTTGGATTTTCCCTGACATAATCAAAGCAAGAGCAAAGAGCTGTATGAAGGGCATACTCTATCCTATTGCTTAATCCACTTAAAGTAATACTTTAACTCAGAAGGTCTTAATAATCTGTCTCCTGTTATTTATTATCTTTGTCTCTGTATTACACTATTACTTAGGCAATTATGAAAATATCTAAGAACCTTTCTTTATCTGAGGTAACGAAATCAAATACTGCAAAGCGCAGAGGTATTTCAAATGAGCCTAGTATAGAACATCTTGAAAGCCTTAAGGCTGTAGCCGAGAATATCTTTCAACCTATCCGTGAGGAGTTTATGTGTCCCATCTTTGTAAGCTCTGGTTACCGCTCTGAGGCACTCAATGATGCTATAGGAGGAAGTAAGACATCACAGCATAGTAAAGGAGAGGCTTTAGACTTAGACGCAGATGTATACGGTGTAATAACCAATGCTGATATATTCCACTATGCTTTAGATAGACTAGACTTTGACCAACTTATCTGGGAATTTGGCACAGATGAAAACCCAGACTGGGTGCATATCTCGTACAAGAAAGATTCCAGAAACAGACACCAGGTTCTAAAAGCTGTTAGGTCTAACGGAAGAACTAAATACGAGCTATATGTCGGGTAAAAGTAAATCAGCAAAGTATTTTGCAGCGAATCCAGATGCTGCTGAGAACAAGAGGCGTATTCAACGTAAAATCAATAAGTCCAAGAAGAAAAAGAAGTACCGTGCCTTCTTAGTAAAAAAGAATAGAAAGGCGGGTACCTACGGTAACGGTGACGGTAAGGACTACGACCATACAGAGAAAAAATTCATGAGTGCTAAACGAAACAGAAGCAAGAAATAATGAAAGCAAAAAAGAAAATGGCTACCTACGAAATAGGCGGCAAGATGATGGAGTACATGAAGGGCGGTAAGCTCGGAAAGAAAAAAGCTCTAGACTTTAACAAGGACGGTAAAATCACTAAGGCTGATTTTATTATGATGGCCAAGGCTAAAGCTAAAAAGAAGTAGTGAAAGCATCTCGCAAGAAAGTAATGGTAAAAGCTCCTTCTGGTTATCACTGGATGACCGAGAAGGGGCGGCATTACCTTATGCCTCACGAGGGTAAGTTCGTACCTCATAAAGGAGCGAGCTTAGAGGCTCCATTCAAGGTAAAGGCAAAGCACGGTTAAGACGGAACGTTAATCTGTTCAGACCCCTCTAGCTTCCTGTAGTACTTCTGTACTAACAGCCTACCTCTCTGTGTAAGAGCGTAGCGCACCCTGTACCGCATCTTACCCTCATCAAACATAGCCTCCTCATAAGAGTTAGGGGAAAGCTTATCGTAGTACTTATACATGTACCCTAAAGTCTGTAGGGGATATATAAGCCTTCTAGCTAACTTCAACTTACTGTAGAAGTATGACTGAGATACGTGGTCTATAGTAAAAAACTCGTAGTCGTAAACAAATATTAAAAAATTAATCATAGCCTCTGTAACATCTGTTGAGACTATCATGTCTCTGATTACCAGCTTGTGATACTTATTATATGAACGACCTAAGTCCTCTTGCTTCCGCATTTTAAATTCACGGAACATACCCTTTCTTGTTCGCTTCGTCATTTTTATTAAATTTGCATTGTATACAAAGATACTCAAATGGCAACTCTCTCAGGAAATAAGGTCAAGGACACCTATACGTCCCTATTAAAATTAGATTCAAACGGTGTTACATCTTCACTTAAAGTGGTAGAGGATGGAGCAGGTACAGACTCGGCTCTAAAGCTATCTACAGATACTGTAGAAGTTAACGGCACACTCTCTTTTACCTCAGCACCAACAACTGACGCGGCAGAGCTAACAGCTCTATTGGTTGACGGTAGCAATAATGTAGTTAAAAGAGAACTTAATGCTGTTGCTTTTAGTGGAACTACTACGCAGTTTTTTGCAAACCCAATGTTTGTATTGCGACCAAACGGTTCTCACACTTTAACGGATACTCCCGCCACCCCAACTCAAGGCGCTGTAAACAATAATTCAAATACATCGTCATATCTGTTTAACGACAGTAGCAACACACATTTACAGACTTCCTCAACAACAACAGGGGCTGTTACTATAGAGCGTACTGGAGTTATTAAAATAGAGGTTAACTTCATTCTAGAGATAACTACTGCGAACACCGATGTAACTATTCGTGTTTATCGCAAACCTTCTGGCGGCTCTGCCGCTGCTATACAAACGATAGTAAGGTCTAAGGTAGCTACGGGAAACATGGCTATAGGCTTTAGTTTGTTTACGCACTGCGCAGATGGTGAAGACATATACTACGAAGTAGGTAAAAATAATTCTGGCGCTGGCACACTAACAACTCAAAGTACGTTTACAATAACGAAACTAGACTAATGACTGAAAGACAGAAAGATTGCGTTTTAGAAATACAAGAACTTATTGTAGCTATAAACGAGGTTGTGAAGAAGCACGACCTAACTGATGAGTTCTTAGCCTGTATAGCAATAGGTTTTGTAGACATGGAAACTAAGTATATGGATGAAGACGGCGATGAAAGAGCTGATATGAGTCTATTGTCATCATTTTCAGTTACCGATGAAGACGAATTAGACGACCTTCTTTCCTACTGCGTAGAAGCATACAGATTAGAGGAAAAAGAATCTCCAGACACCTCAAGCATAGACTACTGGATAAACTTAACAAACGGAGACGATAGTGTAAACTAAACACTTTCCTCCTTATATAATTAAATTAAAATGATTAGAAAGATTGTAATCGGGCGAGACCCGAAGGATGCTATGGCGTACTACACAGGTATGCGAGCAGGCGCTGGTAAAGTAACGGCAATCGTTGAAGATGAGGCGCATCTACATAAGTTCAGCAAAAAAAGATATCTTGTATACATAGAGAACGAAGAGGGCACGATGCTATGGAAGTCTATAGATGATATGCCCTGTATACTAGAGTACGACTTAAAGTTTGAATAAATGAAGGCTTTAAATCATTTTATAGTACATATACCTAATAAGTTTAAAAACGAAGTAAGCTTTAACGGTAGTAAGCTTGAGATTGTAAATAAATACAATGAGTTTGAGCATAGAGTAAACTCTGGTGAAATAGTAAACGTACCAAAAGGAGTTAACGAAAAACACGTAGGCTCAACAATGTATTTCCACCACCACGTAGTAATAGAACAGCGTTATGACATTGGAGATGACCTCTACCTCGTACAATACGACTCTAATGGAGGATATGGGAATCACGCTATCGGAATTGAAGATAAAGATGGCTATCTTACTATGCTTGGTGATTGGTGCTTCGTTGTACCCCCAGATGAGAAGGAAGAGGAAACAAGTCCTTCTGGCATTATTCTTAATATCAAAGAAGAACCAGAACTGGAAGGCGCACTACTCGCTATACCCAAAAATTCAGAATGGATTGGAGCAAAGCCTAATGATATGGTGGGCTACACAAAAAATTCAGAATACGAAATGGAACTTCTTAATGGTAGCAAGGTCTACCGCATGAGAGCAACCGAGTTAGTGTATGTCAAAGAAGCGTAAATTTACTACAGTAGAAGCGTCAACAAGACTGCTAGCCTCTATGGAGGTTGCTATTAATAACATGATTGACGAAGTAAGAAAACCTGTAGATGGAGAGCTATCTGGCTCACAACGTAAAGCAGAGCTTCAGAGTATTAAGCAAACAGCAACAGATGCAAAAGAACTCCTCATTGAATACCAGCGACTTGAACAGATGGTCAGAGAACTCAAAGAAACAGGAGGCATTGAAGCAGAGCAAGACTACTCTGGAGGATTCGCAGAGAAATTTTCCAAGTAATCAGATATTCTGTTACTGGGACTATTAATTAAATACAATGGCTGGACTCAAACAAATTAAAGACTATGATGACTACGTTGTTAACATATGTCCCAACGATACGCAAGGTGAGGTACTCACCATCGGTGGGCTTGATATTCAGCTTCCCAAGACTCCCTTTAAAAAAGAAATTCTGTTTAATGAAAGGAAGCCTGCTATGCAGATGTGGGAGAGACTTCCTGTGCCAGCAGAGCTGCAGAGGATTCGCTCTATGGATGAGTGGTACGAGATGCCCTCAGACTTTAAGAAGCGTTTTTCTACGTATATTGAAAAAGAGTTTGAGCGTAGGCGCAACGGTCTTTGGTTTTACAATAACGGTGTGCCTACATACATTACAGGGAGACACTATATGCTCCTGCAGTGGAGCAAAATGGACATCGGATACGCATCGTACCTAGAGTTTCAGAGAAGGCTTTTTATTCACTTTGCGGCTTGCGAGGCAGACCCACGGTCCATAGGTCAGATGTACACGAAGTGTAGACGTTCAGGGTATACCAATATGTCGGCAGCTATACTGGTAGATGAAGGCACGCAAGTAAAAGATAAGCTGCTAGGTATACAATCTAAGACAGGTAAAGATGCACAGGAAAATATCTTTATGAAAAAGGTAGTCCCTATGTTTAGGTCTTACCCATTTTTCTTCAAGCCCATACAAGACGGTACTACTAATCCAAGGATGGAGCTTGCTTTCCGTGAGCCATCTAAACGTATCACCAAGAACAATAAAACCTCAAACAAAGGGGAAGCACTTAACACTATTATCAACTGGAAGAACACCACGAACAATGCGTATGATGGTGAGAAGCTTCATCTTCTGTACCTTGACGAAGCGGGTAAGTGGGAACGCCCTACGGATATTCGTGAGGCGTGGCGTATTGAGAAAACCTGTCTTATTGTGGGTCGTAAGATTATTGGTAAGGCACTCGTAGGTTCTACGGTAAACCCTATGGATAAGGGTGGTAATCAGTACAAGGAGATATGGAGAGATTCAGACCCAGAAGATAGAAATGCTAATGGAAGAACAAAAACTGGTCTTTATAGACTATTTATACCCGCATATGAATCGCTTGAAGGATTCTTTGATAAGCACGGAAACCCTATTGTGGAAAATCCTAAAAACCCTGTACAGACTATTGATGGCGACTATGTTGACATTGGCGCAAAGACTTATCTTAAGAATGAAAGAGATGCTTTAAAGGGTGATGCTAGAGAGCTGAACGAATTTATACGTCAGTTTCCTTTTACCATTGATGAGGCAATGCGAGACAGTATTGAAGGTTCTACTTTTAATATAGGTCGTATATACGAGCAAGTTGAACATAATCAAGAGCTGTATCCCAACCCTGTAGTTGTCGGCAACTTTAGTTGGAAAAATGGAGTTACCGATAAAGAAGTTGTCTTTAGTCCTAATCCTCAAGGAAGGTGGCGACTGTCTTGGATGCCTAAACCAGAAATGCAGAATAAATACGTAATTAAGTACGGAAAAAAACACCCAGCTAATGACCATATAGGTGTTGGCGGTGTAGATAGCTATGATTTGGATTCTACTACAGATAACAGAGGCTCTAAAGGAGCGTGCCACCTGTACAACAAGTTTAATATGGCAGCGCCATCTAATATGTTTGTTGCCGAATACGCCTCTCGTCCTCCTCTTGCTAGAATATTTTATGAAGACATTCTTATGGCTGCTGTATTCTATGGCTATCCACTTCTTATAGAGAACAACAAATACGGTATAGTAAGGCATTTTGAAGCTCGCGGATATGAGGAGTATGTAATGAAAAGACCAGAGCATCTGAAGTCTCCAAACGCAGCATCAAACACAAAGACCCGTGGAATACCCTCTAACTCAGTTGATGTTATCCAGGCTCACGCCCAAGCTATAGAGGCTTACGTTGAAGAACACGTAGGCATAAACTCATCTACAGGCGAGATGGGAAAAATGTATTTTGACAGAACCTTAGACGACTGGATAGGTTACAAAATAGATAATCGTACTAAGTATGACCTTACTATTAGTTCTGGATTAGCATTGTTAGGCGCTCAGAAAAGTAAAACAAAAAAGAAAGAGTCTAACTTTAATGATAAAACATTTTTTAGAAGATATAACACTGAGGTAAGACGCTAATAGACAGTCTTTTAATTTTGTATCTTTGCGAGGAAGTATTCTGCGAAACGCTATATGTACAATAAAGACAACGACAAAAGCAAGTATGGGAATTTCCCAGACCCGTTTGCACACTATTCTAAAAAAGTATCAAAAGCCTATGGTGTTAAATATGCTAAAGCTATTGAAAAACAGTGGGGCAGCTCTGATGATGAGCGAAGTCTTTTTCGTAGAAGATTAAAGGATTTTGAAACGAATCGTGATTACGCGAACGGTACTCAAGACACGTCTATATACAAACAGATTCTAAACTCTTTAGACCCGAACAATGGGGACGGTACGTTGCTAAACCTTGATTGGTCTCCAGTGCCTATCGTCCCTAAGTTTGTAAAAATTGTAGTTAATAATATACTATCTAGAAAGCCTTATCCTAATGTTAAAGCTGTAGACCCGTTATCTCAGTCTGAAAAAGATGATAAAAGAGCTAAGAAACTTTTTGAAGTTGAAAACAAGGAGTTAATCAAACAGATGGAAACTTTAGGTGTAGACACAAACGTAGATTTAAAGTCTGTACCAGAAACTACTGAGGAAGCAGAAATATTTATGGATGCTAGTATTAAAACTGGCGCGGAAATAGCTGCTCAAGTTGGTACTAATATGACCCTTGAGTGGAATGATTTTGACCAACGTGTGTATCGCAGAGCAGTAAATGATTTGGTTACTTGTGGTATAGCTGTCGTAAAAAGAAACAACGACCCTAACTATGGAATTACCGAAGAGTATATTGACCCAGCGTTTTTCTTCCATAGCTACACCGAAGACCCTACGTTTAGCGACCTCATCTACGCAGGACACGTCAAGAAAATTAGCATCTCAGAACTTAAGCGTATTGCTGGTGATGAGCTTACAGAGGACGAATACGAAAAGATAGCTCAAGGAGTAAAGAACAAGTATCAAAACAGAGCTGATAAGCTTTCTTATAAATACTACGATGAAACACTAGAACGTACAACATACGGTTACGATGAGTTTATCGTTGAGGTTATGGACTTTGAGTTTATTTCTACAGATGATATGATGTTTGAGGAAAAAGGCTCTAAGTTTGGCAACAAAGGATTTTATTACAAAGGATTTGATTACAGCCCACCTAAAGAGTCTGTATACGATAGAAAGCCAAAGTCAATGAATATTCAGACTGTATTTGGCGGTAGCTATGTTATCGGATGTGGTTATGTGTTTGGATACGGACAGAAAAATAATGTACCTAAAAACGTACACGACTTAACTAAAGCAAGATTATCTTACTCTGTAGTAGCAACAAACTTACGCAGAATGATGCCTAAGTCTTTAGTAGGCTCGGTTATAGGATTTGCCGACCAACTACAGCTTTCACACTTGAAGTTGCAGCAGGCTATTGCTAAGGCTAAACCTGATGGTCTCATTGTAGATGTTGAGGGACTAGAAAATGTACAGTTAGGTAAAGGCGGAGAATTACAACCATTAGACATACAAGATATCTATGAACAAACAGGTGTGTTCTACTATCGTAGCAAAAATCCAGAAGGTGGATTCCAGAACCCTCCAGTTAGGTCTCTGGACAATAGTATCCGTAATATCAATGAGCTTATTACTATCTACAACCATAATCTCCGTCTTATCCGTGATACAACGGGTATTAATGAAGTAATGGACGGTACATCTCCAAAAGGAGAGCAGCTAGTAGGTGTGCGTCAGCAAGCTATCTCGGCAGGTAATAACGCTATCTACGATATTACTAACGCATCTATTTATCTTTATAGTAGAATTTGCGAGGACATTATCAAGTGTTTACAGATTCTACCCAAAGAGTCTGTTCTTTTTAAGGTTTACATAAAGGCTATTGGAAAAGAAAATATGAAAGTTTTGTCTTCGTTCGGAGACCTGCCTATGTACAACTTTGGTGTTAAGATTCAGACTGAAATGGATGACGCTGAAAAATCCTATCTAGAGCAGAACATTCAAATAGCCTTGTCTCAAAAAGAGATTGACCTAGAGGATGCTATTGCTATTCGCCAGATTAAAGATGTAGACCAGGCTGAACAATTGCTTATTATTCGCCGTAAAAAGCGTATGCGTACTCAGCAACAAATAGCACAGCAGAACTCGCAGATGCAGGCTCAGATGAATCAACAAACCGCACAGGCATCAAGCCAAGGCAAAATGCAGGAAATTCAAATGCAGAGTCAAGCTAATATAGCAGAAATACAAGCAGACGCTCAAGCTAAGGCTCAGTTACTGCAATTAGAATACCAGCTAAAAGGACAAATTGAAGGTGCTAAGTCTCAGTCTCAGATGGGGATGAAGCAGCAAGATATGGAGTTCCGCAAGAGTATGGAAAGCGACAAGGAGGAAGCCAAAGACAAGCGCGTTAAGAAACAAGCTGTTGAGCAGTCTAAGATGATTTCTCAACGCCAAGGGAAGCGTGGGGAATTGCAAGACGAAGGCGATAGCCTTATTGACCAACTAACTTCTTGATAACCAGTAAATTAGTACCTTTGTAATATGGCTACAAAAATAAACTTAGACAACTCCACAAGGGTAGATGTAACCTGTAGAAAAGGGGATACTTTTAATCTGAAATTCACTTTTACAGATTCAACAGGTGCTGCTTTAAATATATCTGGATACACATGGAAACTAGACGTAAAAGAGACAGATACATCTTCCTCTGATATTATAGGAGACTCTTCTTTTACATATGCAGGAAACTCAGACGGAGAGCTTACTATTTCAGCTACGGCAACTGTTATGGCTGGAGTAAATGGAGGAATGTATGTATACGACCTACAGTCCACAACCGGGGGAGAAGTAAAAACTTGGATTTACGGACTATTCACGGTTAACGAAGATATTAGTGAGTAATAAAATAGAGATAAAAAGCGGAGACAGTATTAACATTAATACTTCAACGACCTCAGCGGTAAATGTAACATCTACATCTCCTACGGCTACTAGCGTTGTTATATCTGGAGTTCAAGCATCTTCAGCAACCGCTGATAAAAACTATGTACACACCCAGGCATCTCCAAGCGCAACATGGACTATTGACCATGGTTTAGCTAAAAGAGCATCTGTTTCAGTTGTGGACTCAGCAGGTACTGTTGTAATATGTGATGTATCGTATACATCTGACAATCAAGTGGTTCTATCGTTTGACGCATCCACTAGCGGTCAAGCGTATTTAAATTAGTCTTAAATTTGTAAAAAAGAAATAAGTCATGGCATTAAAGATAGTATCGGGGTTATCCGCAACAAGTATACAGCTAAGTTCATTTTTAGATTTAGCTAAGGGAGAACTCCGTAACGCACAAATTCAGAACCTGTCTACCACGCAGATTGATGCGATTTCTAGTCCAGCACAAGGTCAATTCGTATATGATAGCACATTAGACAAGCTAAAAGTATATGATGGTTCAGCGTGGACACTAGTAGGTGCTGCGGCTGATGAGTCAACAATTACCTTGTCTAGTAACACGCTTACTGTAAAAGACGCAGGAATTGCTACAGCTAAATTAGCCAATCTCGCAGTTACAACTGCTAAGATTGCTGCCTTAAATGTCACTACTGCAAAGATTGCTGCTGACGCAATAACAGGTGCTAAGATTGCAGATAATGCAATTGATAGCGAACACTATACCGATGGAAGTATTGATACAGCTCACCTTGCAGATGATGCTGTTACTGGAGCTAAAATTGCTGCAACAACTGTTGCTACTGGTAACATCGTCAACCTGGCTGTTACTTCTGGTAAGTTAGCAGCAGGTGCAGTAGGTACTGCAAAACTTGCAGACGATGCAGTAACCACAGCAAAAATTGCTGACGACCAAATTACCGCAGCTCTTATAGCAGACGATGCTGTCGGTGCTGCTGCTATTGCAAACAACTCTATTGACGTTGCACGATTAAATACTGCTGAGGGTAGTGCAGGTCAATTCTTAAAAACTAACGGTTCTGGAACTTTATCATTCGCAACACCAGTAGATGACAGTGTATCAGGAACAAACCTAACAGCTACACTTGCAGCGTTAGATACTACACATGCTGTAAACGTACACGGCTCAGGTTCAACAGCTATAGTTATTGGTAGTAGCACAAACACACCTAATGTACAAGTTACTGGTGATGTTATTGTAGATGGAGATTTAATGGTAAGCGGTACAACCACTACTGTGAACTCTACGACAGTTACTATTGATGACCCTGTATTTACTCTTGGTGGTGATACAGCTCCATCTGCTGATGACAACAAAGACCGTGGTATTGAATTCCGTTATCACACTGGTACTGAAGCACAGGTTGGTTTTATTGGTTACGATGATAGCGAACGTCATTTTGTATTCCTTACAGACGCAACAAACACTTCGGAAGTATTTAGTGGTACTGATGCTGATGTTAAGATAGGTGGCCTGTCCGTAGCCACTATTGATATTACATCAAACTTTAATATTGGTGGTGTTGCTGTTTCTGCAACTGCTGCGGAACTTAACATTTTAGATGGTGTTACTTCTACAACAGCAGAGCTTAACAAGCTAGATGGATTTACAGGTACTTATGAAGACCTTGAATACGCTAAAACTTTAAGAGCTACAGGTGTTACTGGTACTGAGTTTGATTATTTAGATGGAGTTACTTCAGCTATACAGACTCAAATAAATAGTAAGCAAGCTACCATCACTGGTGCTGCTACGACTATTGACGATACAGACTTAACAGCTTCTCGTGTTGTAGTTTCTAACGCTTCTGGTAAGATTGCTGCTTCAGCGGTAACTAGCTCAGAACTCGGTGTACTTGACGGTATCACCGCTACTACTGCCGAGCTTAACAAGATGGATGGTGTTACGGTAAACACCGCTACCATTAACGATATTCCTACTCGTGCTAAGAGATATGTACACACAGAGACTAATCACGGTGGCGGGGAACTACAAGTTCCTCAAAGTACTCACGGGCTACAACCTCCTTTCCATATTAGCATTATTGATAACAGTGGGAATATGCTTTTAGCAGAAATTGTACAGAATCAATCTAATGGTACTATCACTATTGGTGATTTACCAGCAGAGACTATTAAGGTACACATTACTGGTGGCGAGTAATTAATATTATCAACTACACAACTACAGGGGGCTGGGATTTAATCTTAGCCCTCTTTTTTTGTTATCTTTGTAACACAGCAAAAACATCGTGAAAAAAATATAGAATATGGCCATTAAATTAGTTAGCCCGGTAAACAAACTTGTTGTTAACGGAAGTGGCGGCACATTATTAGACGTTCAGGGCAGCGTAGGGCAGCTCTTTTCTATTACAGATAGTTTGACAGGTGATTTATTTGCCGTATCTGATATATCAGGAATCCCTATACTAAATGTTAATTCAAGCGGTGCTGTTGATATAGACGGCACTCTTAACTTAGGTGATAGTGACAAAATACAATTAGGGGCTTCTCAAGACTTACAGATATATCACGATGGAAGCAATAGTTATATTTCTGAAGTAGGAACGGGTGATTTAATTATAAGTGCAGATAACGACTTAACTTTTAAAGACGGTAGTGGAAATATCATGGCTAACATGAATGCTTCTAATAGTGTTGAGTTAATGTTTGGTAACTCTAAAAAACTTGAAACCACAAGCACAGGTGTTACTGTAACGGGTGGCTGGGTAACAGACGGTGTTTCTGTAGCTACAGCTAATGTTGAACACACAGATAATACAAAATCTTTATTTGGTAATGGAAATGACCTTCAAATATTTCACAATGGCAGTAATTCGTACATTGAAACTTCAAGTACTTCTACAGGGGATTTCTTTGTTACAGCGAGAGGAACTAACCATGATTTATATCTTGAGGCTGCCGATAACATATACATAAGGCCACAAGGAAATGAAAATGGCGTTGTAGTTGTTGGAAACGGGGGTGTAACCCTTTATTACAATAATGTTGCAAAACTTGAAACTTACGCAACTGGTGCAGGTGTAACCGGAAGCTTTTATTTAGCATCTGGAAATTATGTACACTTTGATAATGGTGTAACTAATAATTACGCTATAAGAAAAAATAGTACAAACCTAGAATTTAAAACAGGTGGTGGTTATAATTTCTTATCAGGTAACGCAACTTTTGCAGGTACTATAGCAGCAACTAACTTTTCCGGCTCATCCTCTGGTACAAACACAGGTGACCAGACTTTGCCGACAGATTTTGTATCTAAAGCAAACGGTGGTACTTTTGCTGGCACGGTTATATTTGAAGAAAAAGTTATTATTGGTGACAACAGTGTTATAGAAACACAGTTCCCAGCTTCAGGTGCTAGTTTACACGTGCATGAAACCGCTAGTGGAAGTGGGGTTGCTTTTGGAGACGAAGCTCACGTAGTAATAAGTACTGGTGCTATAAACACTGGAGCACAAGGTTATCAAGGGTCTTTATGGTTTGGGTCTTCAGACCACCCTGCTGGTGGTGCTGGAACTGGTGGTGGTAGTCAATTTGTTTGGAGAAACGCTGGTATAGCCTCTACATCAGGAACCGCTGACACAGGAGGAGCAACAGCGACTGGTAATTTAGAGTTTTATACAAACAATGCATCTAGCGCTGCGACAAAACGATTAACAATAGAAGCTGGTGGTAATGCTGTTTTTACAGGAACAATAGCAGCTACAAACTTCTCAGGCTCATCATCTGGCACAAACACAGGTGACCAAACGCTATCTTCTTTAGGAGCTGCAGCCGCAAGTCATAATCATGACGGTAGGTATTTAAGAACACACTCAAGACATTCAGACGACCTTGACACTATTAATGCATCAGGTGTTTATATATGGGATGTTAGTGAGGCTGACGATGAACCAACAGGTGCATCAGATGGATTACTTACGATAAAATATTGGGATTCAACAAATTGGGCAACAGCATCTTTTCAAGATTTCCATAATAATAAGTTATATATAAAAAGCAAACAAAGTAATACATGGCAAACTGATTGGGCACAAGTTTGGACTACAGACCAATTAACAACTACTAATAAAAGCAATTACGATACTGCTTATACATACTCTCAAGTAGGTCACCTTCCACTAGCTGGTGGGACACTCACAGGGGCAACTCTAGTAAACGCACAGTTAGCGGTTAATAGTACAACAGTCAACTCTGTTAATAAATTAGAAGTTCACGGTCAAGCTAGAGTAAATGGCAAGATGATGATTGGTGATAGTACTATATCTAATGTGCCAAACGCAGCAGTCCAATTACATGTTAAGAACGCTGGTCAAGCAGGTATAAGGTTAGAAGACTCAGATAGTAGCAATTTAGCTTTTGACGTTATTGTAGACGAAGGCGTAGGGTTTTTAATAAAAGAAACTGTAGGTGGTGATTCTGGTGATGACATTAGACTTACAATAGCTGAAAGTACCGGTGCTGTTACTATTGGTGGTACGATAGCAGCATCTAATCTGTCTGGTACAAATACAGGTGACCAAGATTTAAGCGGTTACGCTCCTTTAGCTTCACCCGCATTAACAGGAACACCAACAGCACCTACTGCTGGAGCAACGGTAAACACCACACAGCTCGCTACAACAGCTTTCGTACAGACAGCAGTATCAAGCCTTGTAGATTCTGCACCAAGCACGTTAGACACACTTAATGAGCTTGCTGCTGCGTTAGGTGATGATGCTAGTTTCTCTACAACGGTAACAAATAGCATTGCAACCAAGCTCCCTTTAGCTGGGGGTACATTAACGGGTCATTTAACTTTATCAAACACAAATGCTCCAAGCAATTTCGCAGAATTAAATATAGGCTCTTCGGGGGGAGGAGAAACTAGAGCAATAGATATAAAAGGAAGTTGGAGTGCTAACGAAAGCAAATCAATAACTTTTACGCATGGTAGCGCAGCCGGAAACATGGTTGCTCAAATTAACGTTCTATATACTGGTTCTAGTAGTAAAATAAGATGGGGTAAATTTTATCATGGTGGTGATTCCAGTACTTATACAATGGAATTATTATCCACCTCGCTTACTACTGCAAATTTAACAGTTTCTGGTAATATAGCAGCAACTAACCTATCAGGTACTAACACAGGTGACCAGACATTATCGTCTTTGGGCGCTTTGTCAACAACTGGCAAAGCAGCAGATTCTGAATTATTAGATGGTATTAACTCTACATCATTTGCTAGAAGTGATGCCGATGATACTATTAGTGGTAAAATTAATTTTACATACAACGCAACAGCCGAACCTTATTCCGCTGTAGAAATTGCAGGTGGTGGTAATCACACTGGTCTTTATGTCAACCCTGCTGCCTCAAAACAAGCGCATGTAAGGTTTGCTACAAACGGAACATTAAAGTGGCAAATACGAGCGCCATTCCAAGATAGTGCAGACACAGCATTAAAATTCTACTCATGGGTAAATAGTGCGGATAAGTTTGTGTTTAATCACGATGGCTCTGCAAGCTTTAATGGTGGTACAGTTTGGACATCCACTAATGATGGAGCTTCTAGTGGTCTTGATGCTGATACTGTAGATGGATTACAAGCTACTGCTTTTGCCACGTCAGCTCAGGGAACTCTAGCTACAAACGCTTTACCAAAAGCTGGTGGGACTCTCACGGGAGCTTTAGTAGGGGGCGTGGCTACTTTTTCAATAGTTGATACGCTTGCTGTAACAATTGACGAAGCTTTAATAAAAAATGCAAAAAACACAAATGTAGACTCTGCGGCAGCTGAAACAGTAATCACGGTAGAAGGTATTTCTACTTATACAGCAGCCTTCTTTGACTTCGTAATTAAAAAAGGAGCTAACGTAAGAGCAGGTACAGTATATTCGTGTCATGACGGAACAAACGTAGAATTCACAGAGACATCAACTGTTGACTTAGGTGATACATCTGATGTATCTTTATCTGTAGATATATCTGGAACCAACATGAGACTGCGGGCTACAGTGACTTCAGATGACTGGATTGTTAAATCATTAGTAAGAGCAATATAATATGGGAATACATAGAGGGCCAAATACAGTTAAAGACGGTTTAGTATTCGGTTATGATACCGGATACGGAATTGCTGACAACAGTACTGCTACTAGGTTTTATCCTGGGCGGCCTACAACTAACTTGTATACTAATCCTGATTTTAGTAACGGAGAAACTGGCTGGACTTTTGGTTCGTGGGATGGGAATATATCTCATACAGCAACAACAGTAGTTGGGCGTGATGGTAACGTAGTTTCAGCTAATAAACTAACTGTTAATTCAGCATCTAGTTATTCTCACTTTCATCAATATAACGGTAGCAAATACACGTCTGGCAATACATACACAACATCTGCTTGGGTAAAAGGCACAGGAACATTTGCAATAAAATCTCACTGGGGAGGTAATACAAACTTTACAATGACAGGTGATTGGCAGCGTGTTAGTATGACAGTTACAGCAACAACATCCGCTAATGGCAATTTTCCTTATTTCGCAGGTGAAGGTTTAGCGGTAGGCAGTGATTTTTATATAACAGACACCCAGACAGAGTTAAAATCAAATGCTACTCCTTACGTTTCAGGTACACGCTCATCCACAGCCTCTCTAATAGACTTAAAAAGAACTACTAATATAGATGTATCTAATGTTTCTTTTGACTCAACAGGACAACCTGATTTTGATGGTACAAGTGATTTTATGGTTTTAGGTGATTTTGATTTAAGACCGGGATTTACATTAGAAGCAGTTTGCTTTGCGCACACCTCATCATTTGCTTTATGGGGTCAGGGGCCTACTATAGCAAGCAGAGGGCTGCACATTATTGCTACTGGTGGTACTAGAGGATTTGTTTTTGGTATGTATGGTAACGATTGTGATTACCGAAACTATGCTCCAGCAACAAACACTTGGCATCATTGGGTATTCACATATGATGGAACTACTTTCCAGAAAAAATTTATAGCTGACGGAGTGGCTCAAACTCCTGTTGTATTAACCGCTGAAAATGAGTGGCTAGAGGGGGAATCTCCTTTGCGACTAGGAACTAATTACGGTTCAGGAACGTCATATAGTAAGGCGAATGGAGCCATAGCGGTTGCAAAAGTATACAACAGACCTTTATCAGCTACAGAAATAAAACAAAATTATAACGCGTATAAAAACAGATTTGATATATAACATTATGAGTAGATTTGAAAACAGAAGATGGTTGGTAATCCCAACAAGCATAATAGATGATATTGATTTTAATCAAGTTCACGAATCTAATGCAGATAGTCTAAGGCTTTCCGTAGACGGTACTGAAACTTTTGTAAAGTATGAAGTTACAGTGGTAGCAGAAGACACTACTGAAACATTTATTGATGCTGAAACAAACGAAGAGTCAACGGTTACAACAGAAGCTGGGACTTACGGCAGACCGAGTGTGTATAGCACGGATTATGATGAATACAGCCACGCTGGGATTCTTGCTTTACTAGCTACGGAAGCTTGGACTAACCCCATAGACGAAGAATAATATGGCAACAGCGGTAGGGCCAAATATAGTAGAGGACGGGTTAGTGCTTTCTGTAGATGCAGGAAGTGAAAGAAGCTATCCTAGAAATAATTTAGATGTTTCCTGGTTAGACTATGGTAGTGGTTTAGCAAATGGCAGATACTCAATACTTAATTCAACTCAGCCGTATGATATTTTAATAAAAAATAATTATACCTCTTGGATAGGTAGTTTTAGTCATGACATATTATCTGCTGAAAACTATACTATAATGTTTGATTACGTTGCTGATGCTAGTTCATCTTTAGTGTTAGATAACGATGGTGTTAATGATAACAATTGGAATGCAACCATTCCTGTTACAACATCAGTACAAACTTACAATGTTACTAAAGCTGTTACAGTTACTGGAAATATAAAATTTTACCCAAGAAGAGCGAGTGGCGGCAATATTACTATATCTAATTTTAGATTTTTTAAAGCGGACACTGTTAATAGTTTAGTTGATACAAACACTGGTACTTTAACTAACGGAACAGGTTTTAGTAATGGCAATGGCGGTGTTTTTACTTTTGATGGTTCAAACGATTTTATTTCATTTAACTCAACACTTACATTTTCCTCATCAAATTTAAGTTCAGTTGCCTGGGTTAAATTAGATGACTATTCAAGTCCTCAGAACGCAAGTATCGGATTTTCACCAGACTCAGGCTCATCAGGATTTAGAATATATGCTGTATCAGCTAATAGTTTAGGGGTTTGGACGAGAACAGGTGTTGGTGCGGGTACGTCAGCAATTAGCACTAGCAACGGTATACCATTAAATGAATGGGTTCAGATAACTTTTGTTCTTAACGGAACTAATGGAAAACTTTATAAAAATGGCACTGAAGTATTGAGTGGCACATTTACTCAACCAAGTGCATTAAGTAGTGCGCCTGTTTGGATTTCAAGGTATTCAGGTGGGGGTTATTACGTTGATGGGGAGTCTACGGCTTGCATGCTTTATAATAGAGCTTTAACAGCAGCTGAGGTAACACAAAACTACAACGCTCAAAAAAATAGATTTGCATAATGTATACAGGCCCGCACATAATAAAAGATGGATTAGTATTCGGTTATGACACTGGGTATGGTATAGCTGATAATAGTACTGCTACTAGGTTTTATCCTGGAGAAAACACAGTTAATTTATTGAATTACGATACTACTATGCCTCAATGGCCATCTAGTTCTTCTAATATGGTTAGCCTTACCAGTAAAACTTCTTCTAGGAGCTTTACCGTAATAGGGACTTCTAGCGTACCAGGGGCTATGGTGTTTGTGTATCCATCTATATCAGCCAATGCAACTTTCCACACTATATCTGCAACTTTTACTAACAACTCTACAGAAACATCAAATGTAGCCCTTTATATAAGAGGGCACAGTAACGTTACGTCAACTGTAAATCAGTCGCAAACAACAACGATTCAACCAGGAGAAAGTATACGAAAAACACTTATAGGTAATGTACTTACCAGTAACAGTGGGTATACTGCCGCAGTAGGAGTCTTTTCTCATGGTACTTCAGGACAGGTAAATATGAATGTTACTGATGTTCAATTTGAAGAAAAAACTCACGCAACACCTTTTGTAAACGGCACACGCTCATCTACAGCTTCCCTCATAGACCTAAAAGAAACAACTGATATAGATGTATCAAACGTGAGTTTTGATTCTACCGGTCAACCTACGTTTGATGGTACAGATGATAGAATTACAATACCAGCAGGTTCTTATGAAACCATAGGAACAAATGATTTTACAATAGAGGTTGTTTGTAAAAACACTAAGACTAGTAGCTATAATCATTTTTTCAGTGTTAAAGACCAGTACCACTTTGCATTTAAAGCTTCAAACACAGGAACGAAAATATTATATGTTTACAGAACTAGTAGTTTATCTACATCTAGTGCTATTGCAGCTTATATTCCGTCAAGGTCAGACTATTATCATATTGTGTGTAAGAGGCAAGGAGATAACCTAGAAATATTTGTAAACGGGGTAAGTAAAGGAACAAAGTCAGGGTGGAATAACATATCAATAGATAATGACTCGTGGCCTTCTTATATAGGATGGGGAAATGGTAGTGAATATACGAAGGGTGATATACCACTTGCTAAGGTTTATAACAAAGCTCTAACCGCTACAGAAGTAAAGCAAAACTACAACGCATACAAGAACAGATTTGATATATAACCTGGAAAATGAAAGGTAACAATTATGGCGAACGAATTTAAAGTAAAGAAGGGTCTCATAGTAGAAGGCTCTGGTGGTACAATCCTAGACATACAAGGTAGTGTTGGGCAACTGTTTTCAATAACAGACAGCCTTACAGGAGACTTGTTTGCGGTATCAGATATATCGGGTATACCAATACTCAACGTAAACTCTAGTGGGGCTGTTGACATAGACGGTACTCTAGCTGTGGATGGTGATATTCAAATTGCCGAAAAACTAATACATAGTGGTGATACAAATACTTATATACAGTTTCCGGGAACTAATGATAAAATTGTTTTAGCAACAAACGGAAGTGATGCTTTAACATTAGACGCAGCAAATTTAGCAACTTTTGCAGGTGGCATTACCACAGGTGGTGATGTTACTGTAAACAATGGCAATGCCTTTACAACAATAAACATAGATTCCGAAAAACAAACAGGTAATCTTGGCGGTATAGATTGGAATTACAAATATTCTAATAACGACTTTGTTGCAGCAAGGATTTTAGCAGATTCAAATGGTAACTGGAAAGTTTTTTCAGGTGGGGGAGATGGAGTTGCTCCAGCAACCGCAGTTACCGTAAACTCCGCACAAAGAGTAGGGATTGGAGTAACAGACCCTCAAGCTAAATTACACGTTGACGGCTCAGTTCGTTTTGAAGATTTAACAAGCGGTATATTAAAAGTAGACGCTGATGGAGACTTAAGTGTAGACACTACAAGCTACTCTACATTTGACGGAGCTTATAGTTCTTTATCAAGTATACCATCAACCTTTGCTCCTTCTTCACATAACCATGATGATAGATACTACACAGAAACAGAAATAGATGCAAACCATTATGGTAAAGTTGCAACTGACGCAAAATTTACATCAACTGATGGTAGTGGAGACGAGTTTAAATTTACTTTAGGCGATGAAGGTAACATAAGTGGTAATAAGTGGTATAAAGTTGCTCAGGTAAATCAAGGAAGCGGTGGGCTACATATTAAAGGGTCTCTCTCTAATCATGTTGAAAGTTTTGGTTCACAAAAATTTGATTTATTAATACAAGGTAGAGAAGGTGGTGCTAGTGAGCCTATTGAAATAACTGGTACTGTAGACGTTTTAAACAACGCTACAGGAACTAGTGCAGACAAAGTAGGTATAAGAGTTATTGAAAGTGATAACACTACTAGTGCATATTATCATTATTACGATGTATATATAAGAACAACAAGATATACTCAAGCCAAATTTCATTTAACTAAATTTGGAACTACAGGGTTTTACACATCAAAACCAAGCGTTACTTCAGAACCTGCACCAGCTTCAGGTGGTAATGTAGAATTAGATACTTCAACATTAGCAGAAGGAAATTATGTTATTGACGATAGTGTAGCAAAAGAGATTTATCACGAGGGTCACAAGCCTACCTATTCTGAATTAGGTAATATGGCTTACAGTAACTTAACTGGTACTCCAACACTAGGAACAGCAGCGGCAGCAGCAACAACAGATTTTGCAACCTCAGCTCAGGGAACTACAGCAGACGCTGCTCTGCCAAAGGCTGGCGGTACTGTAACTGGTACTTTAATATTAGAAGGCGATACAACAAGTTTCTTTACTAAATCATCAGATAAAACTCTTAGTCGCATAATATCAAGAGGTGTTGGCGCAGACCTTGACAAAGGGTTATTCTCTCTGTATGCTTTTGACGGCACGAGCAGCGTAGAGGAAGTTAGATTAGACTCAGCGGGTGCTTCATGGATTGATGGGGGGAGTCTGGGCATTGGAACTACATCACCAACTTACGCTTTAGATGTAGCCGGCAACGCTGGGTTTAATGAATATATTTATCACAACAACGACTCAAATACTTATATAAGATTTACAGCAGATAGAGTTAGAATTTTTGCAGGAGGTACATCTAAATTTGACTCTAATAACACTTACATAACATCACAGCGTGCTATTAGTAGCACTCCTACAGATGGAGCGACTACAACATCTATAAGTTCTGATTGGGCATTTGACAATGTTAAGACGGCTGTTCCCACTAACGCTGTGTTTACAGATACGGTATATACTCACCCCACGGACGCTGGAAATAAACACATACCAAGTGGTGGTGCTGCTGGGGAGTTTCTAAGGTATTCAGCAGATGGTACTGCTGTATGGGCAACGCCTTCTTACACAACCAACACGAACACAACTTATTCAGCGGGTACTGGTCTTGATTTAACAGGTACTACATTTAGTGTTGAAACTGATTTAAGAGACGGTATTACTCACGTTGGCAAGGATACCAGTAACTTTATACAGTTTGATTCAACAGAAGAGACGATAACATTTATCGTTGGTGGCAATGCAGTCGCAGTAATGCAATCGGATGGAGACCTGCATATAAAAGGTGATGTAATTGCATTCTCTGATATATTTAATCCTTAATTATGGCATTACAAAGTAGCGGGCAGATAAAAATGTCTGAACTAAATACAGAGTTTGGATTAGCAGCGGAAAGAGAGCTTAGTCTTAAAAATGCTTCTGACGGAACGGTTGCAACTATCAATACCAACAACGCTTCAACGGACAGACCAGACGGTACTGCTCCTCACGCTATAAGCGAGTTTTACAGCTATGACCATAGTGCATCGGCAGCGTACTCAAACACGAGGTATTACCAGAACGATGGTACTAGCGATTATATAAACTGTACTACTAGTACATCACCGTTTAGTATAAATACTACGCAAGATTTGAGTTTTAGTATATGGGTACGCCACACAGGTGCTTTACAAAACCAAT
>Ga0209092_10000704_pt1 | contig 33409 bp, 27 predicted proteins | sample FraStrMetagenome_FD_187446 | JGI IMG/M metagenome (GOLD analysis project Ga0209092, IMG submission 187446) | Marine eukaryotic phytoplankton communities from Arctic Ocean - Fram Strait ARC3M Metagenome (SPAdes) (version 2) | ecosystem: Environmental > Aquatic > Marine > Oceanic | place: Fram...
TTTTGACCATTTTCGTTCTGTTCTTGATCATCCTTTTTTATTCTCTGAGCATCATTGATAGGGTAATCTTTTGTAGGGATGTCTTCAATCTTGTTCTTCCATTTATTCCAGCAGGGATTGAAAGTGGTAGTTAGATAACAATGACCATGACAAAATAAATCCCAAATACTACACTGAAGCAGGTCGAACCCTCTGGAGCGAACTGACTGTATATGATATGCCAGTTATTTATTTACATTCCGTACTTGCGCCTGACACTATATAGCACATTCATTTTTTCTATGGATTTTAATACGACGAACAAAAATAATATTGAAGATGTGGGGTCTGTCGCAGAACATTGCCATTAAAACAATTAAAATTTTTATCATATATACAACAACTTTCACTTTGTGACAAGAATTCTCTCTGAAGGAAGTGTCTATACGTAGTTTGTATTCATACACTATAATTAATTACACTCGTGTTACATTTATTTAAATCCATTCCTATTTTCGTATCTAAATAATAATTTGATAATTACAATAAATAAAAAATAGCGATAACAAGTTTTTATCAATTAGAATACAATTTGTGAAGATATAATATGGTGATTACATTCAATTAGGAAAAGGTAGTTTGGCGATTCTTTTGAATAGAAAAACATGTTAAAACACAGTAACACAAACAAAAAGCTTATTTCTTTTATAAATTCGTCACAATATTAAATGTATGAAAAGGATTGTATAATTAGACTCGAAGATTGAAGAACAATACAGCAAGAAAGGAATCCGCACTTTAGGTCCAAACGAACAATGAATACTGTTCAATTCATCTCGGTAGGTGTTAAACAAATTCTGCTTTTGTGTCTTTTTACGAGCCATGCTGTCAATGCCACACGACACTTGGAAAGAAGCTCATCCTTCCGCGATGGAAAATTAAACGATGATGAAATCCACTTAACAGCAGAAAGATTTGAGCCCAGAGGTTTCCATTATAATAGCATCAGTAAAGACTATAGTCGCTCTAAGAAGTACAGTAATGATAAACCACATTTACACCGACATCACACTTCGAAAACAAAATCAAAGAAAAGCAAAAAGAAGAGTAAATCGAAATCAAAATATAAATCTAAATCTAAAAAGAGCAAAGATAAGCGACCTAAAAGAACACACCACCCTACATCTGAACCCATAGCTGAACCCACAGTTGAACCTTCCAATAGTCCATCTGTTGTTCAAGTCCCAGACCTGGAAACGACAGCATCACCAACACTTGTACCAACTTCATTTTGCAATATGAATGATAGCGCACGTGCGATTTTGATAAAGACGAATCTAATTCCAATCTCTGGTGTAAATGCATTGAACCATAGAGAAAGTCGGCAATATGAAGCATTCACCTGGTTAGCACAGCAAGATAACGCGATTCTATGTCCAGGAGATGAATCCCTAAATCAAAGATATACTCTGGCATTACTTTATTTTTCCACGAATGGTAATGATTGGCCATTTTGTGGAGCTATTGAATCCGAAAGCCCTTGTAGAGATGAAAACGGAAACGATTTAGTCAGATTTTTAAGTGAAGTTAGTGAATGTGAATGGTATGGTATCACTTGTGACATCAACAATTTAGTTGTTGGAATAAGTATTGGTAAGTGTACAAGTAAACATCGATCAATTGTTGCGGAGTTCTTTGATAAGCTCTTACGATTTGCTTTCTTTTCTTTTAAATTAAAATACGGAAACAGACTATGGTGATTTTTCTGGCATAATACCTGAGGAGGTTAACGCTTTGCCTGGACTCATAGAAACAAGCTTTTAGGTAATATAAGTTAGAATTCTGTAAGAAATGACGGTAATAGCCTTCAATGGATCGTCCTCGTGGATTCCCTGAAAAACAGAATTATTACGTACTATCACAAGGAGTGTTTTCTCTTCGAGAATATGTAGAGCATCTTTAATAGCTTTTCAGAATAAGCAGACAATTTCCTTACATGGTGCTGTTCGGAAGGAGAGATCAGGCGTCTGATCTCGTGTTTTTGTTCTTGCTCTGCTTCATACAAAAGTAGCAACAAAAGCGACCAAACTTTCTAGAATGAGCTTTTGATGAACATTCGCATGATTGTTTTTCTACAATTCTGCCATACAGTAAAATATCAAGAGTTGTTCGGGTTCTTTCTAAAACTAGAATGAATTCAATAAGCGACGAACGATAGGGAAAGCTCGATGTACTTTGAATGATTCATTTTAAAGCTTGCTTTCATCTTTTGCCATAAATCAATAAGCAGAGTCCTGTTTAATTGGGTGCATTCGTTCTGCTAATTTTCCATATGGTCGAGTCCAAAAATCTCCAAGATGAATAAAACTTGAATATGTGCTCTTCAAAATAAAATAATTCTCTGTAAATGTAATTATAAATTAACTCATGATTTATAAATTTTATGCAAAAATCTATTCTTTCATCAGAAAACATGAAAAGTAATTAAAATATGTAACCAAATCAATAGCTAGTGTAGTTCTGCCTTCCTCCAAATGAAGAGTATGCATCATTCTGGTCTTGTTCATCTCCACCATAGCCTCTACCTTTCACGTTTTGTTTTTCCAACCTCTTTCGTCTCTCAGAAGGTCTTTCGTATCTGGTTTGTGTGTTTGTTTTTGATTCCTGGGGCGTTTCAGTTGTGAAATTGTCATCCTTAGCATTTTCTTTTGTAAACTTTGCTAGGAGGTCAGTGAGTTCTTTCCTTTTCTTCTCTGCTGCTACACGGTGTTTTTCTTCAGGAAGCTCCATTTCATTAGCTTCACGAAGGTCTTTTTCAATGTTTGTTAGTTCACCACGTAGTTTTTCTACTTCTGCCTCTTGCTCCTAAACATTTATTTCAATTGTGAGGTAGAAACGTGAGAGGCGATATAATTTACTTTTTAAATGCAATATTTCATGCAGGGTCCATACTCAACATTTCTCATTTTTCGCACTTACAGCAGTTAAACGCACAGGAGTCGTTTTCTTCGCGATCCTCATATCAACCAATTTAGCATCAATTCCTTTTTTAGCTAATACTTCCTCTCTTGGCTTTGCTGCTCCAAAAGGATTTGATGATTTGCGGGTTCCTGAAGTTGCAGCAGTCGAAGCCTGAGCAGATCGTGGTTTCAGCTAGATTTGGAGGAAAAGGTAGAAGACAAAAAATGAAATTGATGTAAGAAGTGTGTATAGATCGATTCGAGTACATTTTATTTGATTCCACATGATCAACGAATAAGCAAATGTTTACATCCAATATATTTCTTCGCGTTACATCATTTTTCTAATCAATAAGATGCATGTTCGAAAAACTCACCACCAACTTCTTTCGCTGTGGTACAGGGTTGTTGGAAGATTGATCCTCATCCTTTCGTGTAAAATCGTTTCGGTCGCCCCAGCCGCTCATGTTTTTTAGTTTAGATTCCTGTCCGATTGTTTTCACCTGCGTGAGATTGTCAAGATACGTTCTTCCAGATCCTGGTAGAAGGATATCTATATTTATTTCTCTCACGCAAAAGCCATACGTACGAACGTGATACTTTTCAATCAGAGTGCATTTCATATCCTGCTGCTGTCTTTACCGGTCATCAGGTGTTTTCGATATATATAGATCTGACAATTTTGGGTTCTAAATATCTACTTATTTAAATGGATCACTTACAAAAAATCGACCAATATTTTTATCTAAGAATTCTGCTCCTATGAGATAAATGTGACATGCGCTTTTCATTACAATGCCACCATTTTTACTTAGGAATGAAAGTGGAACATAGGGCTTTGAAAAAAATGTTGTTGATAAAAAAGTTGAAGAGCTATCACAGATCTTGGTCCTTCTTTCGTACAGAGTTTGTTACTACTAACATCATACATACTGGTGATAAGATGACATCAGCGCTAAGACTTCGAAACTTTTGGAGACAGTTTATATTTCATTGACAACTCAAGAAAAGCACACGACTTTTTGTAACCTTTTCAACACAACTGTACCACTTTTTGGCATCATGAGGAGCACAAAAGCTATTATTCTTGCATTAGCAGCAGCATCTCCATCTTCTACTCGAGCATTCTCAACAAGAACTTCCTTTATTGCAACATCTGCTATCAGAGGTCTCACAACTATTAGCAAAAATAATGTGAGTGAAATTGCCAATTTATGCTACTTCTGTCATGAAAAACTGCAATTACCTTTTGATAGTTGGGATATCTATATGTATTCAGTTGCACTTTATCGCAAACTGTATTATGTTAACACGGTGAAGGGAATAAATCAAACGAAAGCTTTACCATGGTGTCAGGAGGCAATCGGATATTTTTATTCGCTATGTAAACCTGACCAAGAATTTGTACTTCGCTTGATAGCGTATTTTCTCGTAGAATCAAGAATTTTTATATGAGTTCTCATGTAATGTGAATTGACTTTTACTGACATTCGTATCTTTTTCCATAACTTTTTATTGCGTTCTGAACTTTACCTTCAGTTCATATCAGCACAAGATTGCAAACAACCCACACAATCCGCTTGGACTACCAAAACATCTGCATTATCCATGACTACATCCACTCCTTCCGAATTACTCTGTGGTAAGATAGTTCTTGTATGAATAAGTTTGATTCGAAATAATCATGACAGCGAGCTAACTCAGCATTTTATATTGCTCATTTACGTGGCATGACTTATAATGGAATAGTACATGTCTTTGTAAGCTGCAAAGAGGGGACAGAAGATGCATTCAAGGAGGCATCTCTTGAAAATGCACGTAACTCTGCACTTGAAGCTGGAATTGCCAGGTTTGATGTGATTCAACAAATCGATGACCCCACAAAGTTCGTATTGGTCGAAGTGTACAAAAACGACGAAGCCCCCGGACTTCACAAAGACACTGATCACTACAAGAAATGGAGAGAGACAGTTGCTGATATGATGGCTGAACCTAGGAAAGCTTTGAAGTATAAGAATCACTTCCCCGCAACTTCCGAAGGATGGGACTATTCCAGTGGTGCTAAACTAGAGTAAAGTAACTCCTGTTTTAGTAGTTACATCAACAGAACTAAGGATTTTATGTGGAATTAGAAATGGTCATTCTGGAATCCAATTTCGTACTTTTGAAATAAAGTAGTATATCTGTGATAAAATAAGCTGGGATCGATTACTATTGAGGAAATCATTATATTTTAGTTTTGTACACCTTATATTCGGATTGGATTTGCAATACAATTGAAAAGTGTGATGAAGATCTGATGCGCTTGTATTTCTTGAACGAATACCACGGCATTCATCTACTCATTCAAAATCATTCAGCATGACATAAAAGTAATGGACTCCTTGATAAAATATTTTCACTAGGACTTTCGGTAGGAGGGATAAGGTTTCATATTACTCACCAGCATACTTTTTTTTAATATATATATAAAATTTGCTTTCATTATAAATTTAGATAGTTATAAAGAATGATTCTAATTATGAAACAAGAAATCTTTCTATTGAGCTTTAACATATTATGATCCGAGCCGACGGAAACATTTAAAACAACCACCAATCTTTTTTAAGTAAACGTTCCAAACCAATGTTTTTCCAAAAGTGATTCACTGCGATTACCCCAGTATATTGAGCATTTAACCTCAAGGCGTTAGTCATATTAAATTCCCGCATTGCAACAGCGACAGAGATCCCTTCATCTCTCCTGATAGTATGCCACTCCCATTCGGGGTTGTAGAGAAGATCTCCGGCTTCTAGCTTGACTGTTTCAAGTGGTAAGCGTTCATGAATGTCACGCATGAGATTTCCGTCAGAGGTACGCAATACTCTGATTCCGACACCAGTGTGATTTGTCATCATATATGCTGAGTTCTTTGGATCCATGAGATACCACTCTTTTGTTCCAGAAACCTGTGCAAACCAGTTACTTCCTGGTTCACAGTGCCAGTCAAATGTAGTTGTTCCTGTTTTTTGCCCTGGCTTGGCACGTCCCATACTGAATTGATGACCAACCATAGAGCTGTGAGTTTCATAGCGCCCAAAACCTTCCCAGATGAGATCAAGGTCAAGATCGTCTTGCACAATTTTGTTAACAGCTACATTAATTGGGTTACTCATGACGACAGACTTTGTACTTGAGAAGAATGGGAAGAAAAGCCACCCTTTGTAGTCTTCATTTTCGAGAAGTTCTCCGTAGGCATCTTTGAATGTAGCACGGGTACGGTTAAATACTTTTGTTTCATTTACTGATCTCCATGCAACTTTCACATCAAAATGACCAATTTTGTTGGTAAGATAATTTGTCTCAGTCCATTTCTTCACTGCTGTTGTGTTCTTGAATAGACCTTTCACTACGGCAGGGTAGCGGAAGTTTTCTGTCAATTCCTTAAACTTTTCGATTGTGTAGTCTTCAGCAGCGATAGTGCGAACAGGTTTATGTATATTTTTCATAGGAAGTCTAGCGGTTGGGTCTAGATACCTCCATACCGGAACGGCGAATCTGTGAAGAGGAGTGAATAAAAGAAAATTTGGAAGCATGTAGGATAAAGGATCGCCCACTTTCACAGTCTTTGCGGCAGCAATGCTGACAAGTACAACTGCTACGGAAGACATAATTTTCCGAAGGACACCCGCTTGGGTTTTCTTTCCATCACTAGATTTGATAGTTGACATTTTGGATAATACGGTTCTAATTGAATTTATGAGATTGTTGAAAGGAGTGGAGAAGACTGAGTTGAGTTATTGTACAGCTATCGAAATTCACGAATTAACCTCTACTTGAATTGAACAAATTTGAAAGAAAGTGGGATTGCTTGGAAAAGCTTGTTCTACATTGTTACATCGACAGGTTTGAATTGGTAGAGTGCATACTAAAAAAAACGTAGAATATAGAAATTATTACAATTCCTCGAGAGTGCACACATGCAAGCATTTCTCAAAATCACGTTTTCAACCCACAGGGAACTTTGCTGTACAAACTCAATGACACTAAAGAACACATTTTAAAAATAACCGTTGAGTGCGAAATACCGATTGTAAATATTCATCACTTACTATCATACATGCATTGGTGTATCTATGTAGATTAGTCGATATTTACTTATTTGAAGAATCCATACACGATAGAATATTCTATAATACTATTTTTTGCTTCCTATTTAAAGTTCTATACACATGTATCTACAATTTTATATTGCATACTCAGAAATAGCACAGTCCCGATCTTCCAGGCACGGACAAGAAGTATCCTATTTTCTCACACGAATCAATGATGCTCCAAAGTACGAGTGATGCACGATTGTTTTCTTTATCGAAATTCAAGAGCAATCTTGTTTCAAAACCGAACACAAGCTTGAGTCAAATGTACTCCTTTTTCAATGAATATAGAGAGTCCTTCATGCTCATTTGATATAAGCATTTTTTTAATTTCTTTCCTTTCATATCAATGTTTTTATTTATTTTGAGAAACCGAACGCATACCTTACTAATGAAGACTTGAACAATATGAAACAATTATTTTAATTTTAAAAGATTATATTTAGTTTGAATTTTTCGATATTGAGATATAGTCATAGATTCTAATATGACTTCCACTAAACCATTAGATCCTGGCAACTACAATCATGATCTTTGTGTTTGCTTGGAAGAGCTAAGGTAGGTTTTGTTTGTAGGTTTGAAAAATGCAAGAACTTCTTTTCTGAATATGGACAACCTTGCATCATACATAGATCACATAGAGCAGTTGTCACGCAAAGAATTGAGAGGGGACAATATGAGAAGCAAAAACTTGAGAATCAATTCAAAACTTTAGAAAACAAGTTGTAAGTATCAATTAATAATACCTTTCATGAATACTAGTTTTTCGATGAAATCTCAAACTTCCATAAAAAATTGAAGAGAAGGGATCAATAAATTTCTGTCCCGAGAGAATCAAAAGAAGGCAGACTATGATAGAACCATACATGAAACAGAAGCAGCATATGCAAAAATATTAGAATCCTCTCAAACTCTATTGCATGTTCTTAAGAACGAGACAGCCAATTTTGAACAAAACGATTGCGAAGGCATTCATGACGAGGATTTTCATGAAAATTTCACCCTCAAGTGAACTAGTTTCTTACAAATATGTTATATAGCGCATAAATTTGAACCAAAGAATATTATTATTTACTTTGTTGTTCAAATCTTTGTAGCAAAATCTTTTACGTATAAAAAAACACTTTCTTACATAGTTTCCAAGATGCGAGAACACAATTCATTCCAAACTAGTTGAGAGTATATTGCATTATAAGAAAATAGCTTGACAGAATCCGTGCAACATACTTATGGATCTCGCGAATTGTTGATACGAAAGCTCAAAACTTCCCTTGGTCTCCCTAACATTTTAAATTCAATATAACAGTTCAGTAATCCTTTACTGAATGATACAGCACGAAGATGTAGCATTGTTAGATCCTTTCCAATGTTTCCTGTACTTCTCAAGGTAGTCCAGCTGCTTCTCGTTGATTGCTCCTCTCCTATGCTTCCTAATGAAGCTAACTGCATCCACTGGGTCCATTCCGTTGAATTCAACTAACGCGATAGCAACTAAAACTGGTGCACGTCCTAGTCCGGCTACACAGTGGACAGCAATAGTTTTTTCTGGAAGAGGTGTCACGGAGCTGTTGGAAATTCCGTTAGATTCTGAAGGTGAAGCTTCAGGGAAACTGCTCTTTCGAATAAATCTCTGATAAACAAGGTCTAGCCATCCGTCTATTACCTCTTTAGGTGGACTTGTTCCGTCGGGATATGCCATTTCATGCAAGGATATTCCTGCATTCGCTAAATCTGTAGCGCCATTATAAGTTGGTTCACAAACTCTTACAAGGTCAGTTACTCCCTGTTTGCGGCATTCGCGAATGTACAGATGTAAGTTTGACTGACGAGGTGCGTCCATGACAAGAAATCTCATCGATCCTTCCTTAATCACAGAAGGCTTTGAGCCAATTGTAATACTATTCCTTGATATAGATGATACAGGACTATAGCTTTTTGTACTCGGCATAGCCGACGGAGCAGGTTGAGGAGGGCGCTGATAGTTTACTGCACTCATAGTGTGGCCTTTTTGAGAATATGATATTATGTACCCTGTATGAGAATATATGGTTTTTCTTCTTTTGTAGAATCTTGGACTAACTGCATCAAAAGGGAGAGAGCGAATGGAATGGGGAAATAAAGGAGGTGAGGTGCTTTGTTAGATGTTACGAATCAAGTTTTATCCGAATTCAGAAAAGGACACTGAGGCAAGATTTTTCAAAAAAACGTTCAATGTTCCAGAGCTATTTTTACTGTCATGTACAAGTATACTGCATTACCGTAGAATAAAAAAGCAGGAATCCTTTATTTCAAGCTTAACAGAGTTTAATAAATAACGTTCTTGATAATCCAACTTACGTTATATACGGTACTAGACCAGTAAAATGTTCAATTTGTTTTTTCTCTCGCAACTGGTTCCGATGGAGGAATGATCGTGCAAAACCCTTGCAGAAATTATCCTGGTTTGCTGCGACTACAAAGGCACAATTCCGTCCTTAAAGTCGATCTGATTGTAATGTTGCCGACTTCCAAATTGGCAGAGGCTGTGCCAACGATGGTATTAATAATGTCCGTTATGGTGAATGTTTCTGTAAGGATTCAATTGAACCACTTATCCTAGCTCTAAAGTTGGAATGAAAGGAACAACTGAGATGAAGCTTTTTTCACAATTTTTGTGTTCTTTACAGCAGTGAAAGAAGTTTGACTATACGGTGTTTTAAAGAATGTGTGTCTAGCTCTAATTATTTAGACTTACGTAACTGAAATCATTATGCTCATACAGCAGTTTTTTCATTATTTATTGACAATGCTTGTAATTATTTCATGAGCTAAAATCTGAACGTACTTTCATGTAAATAACTATCCATTCTATTATATCATCCATTCAACTATCTATGGCTACTATCAGCTTTCTGACTATAGATTCCGTATTTAAAATATTTTACTGGTTTTGTCAATTACAATAAAAAACTGTGATGTGTTCGACTTTAATTATTCCATGTATCCGAATTATAAAAATGAAGATACTTTTATCATCGAATTGTCATGAATACAAAAAACTCTGGAAGTTGGGAAGAAAAGTCTTCGATTTATCAAGTTTTGCAAAAAATTGAAACTACATAGTACACGGATTCTATTATACTCCCACATGCCGAGAAAATGCAAGAAGTATCGTCTCATTCACTATCCAGAAATTAATAACTATTTTTTGTGACTGTTTCCTATAAATTAGTAATTAGCAATCCATGAGATTTGTTTTGTAGGTGATACACAGCATTGGGAAAAAATATTTGCTGTATGTGAAGAATAAAAAAATGGATTTGAGTTTAGAGAAGATATCCTATTCAAACAAAAGATTAGTTCATAATTTAGATCTCAATAATTTATTCGCTAGTTGTTATTTCTCTCTTTCACCCTTTTTTGTAATTCACTTAAATTCTTTTGAACACACTTGCCAATTATCTCTTGTTCCAATTTACAATTCTGCACAGGACTTGATTTGAAACATTTATTCAAAGTGACCAAATCTGCTCCACAGCCAAGAGATCGAGCTCTACATGCCCATAATGCGTGCGCTTCTTTGTTACAACTGGGAAGAGTTAATTCTTTTGTCTCATCATCAATTGTTACAGTAGTCTTTGATTCTTTTGATTCAGATTGTTCAATATTCTCCTGCTGTTTTTTCTTCCATATTGCACCAGTTACAGCGTGTATTATTGAAGATGAAGGTTTTTTTTGTTCAAGTTGCCTTTGCATTTCTTTAGCTGTTGCTTCTTTTATGAGGGATTTTCGTCTCTTTTCACAATTCTTTAGTTCCCGCTCAAGCTCTAAACAACCTTGCAAACGCTCAATGCGTTGTTCATCAGCAAAAGATTGAAACCGGTCTCGAAGAGCGTCCATATTATGAAAGAAAATTTATAAAAGTAATTTTGACTGGGTCAAATCAATGGATAGAAATAGTCTTTTTCTCGTTTTTGTCTTCAGAAAAGAAACAGGATATCGTTGGCTAGACGGATTGCTGTTATCGGCATAGATCTCTCGGAGGAATAATGAAAGATAACGCGAACACCAATGAAATCGAGAAGCTCGTAGTTTCAAGTATGAAGTATACGTAATATTTTCTATGCTAAAAAATATTGAAAATAGAAAGTGGATATGACAAATGCTTATTTCACTATTTCATCAGCAGTTTTCTACATCAAGTTAAAATTCACAATGGACTACCAAAGAAGAATATATTCATTAGTATTAATCATTAGATGAGAGCAAAGTGCTACAAATATCAAAGGTTGGACTTATACTTTGTGACTTCTATAGATTGTTTGGATATCATATTATCACAAATCTAAAAAATCTAAAAATGGACGCCAGCATCACGAATCGGCCAATTGTAAAAACAATAGTCGAGCAAAAAGGAGAATATCCAATAAATGAATTTAAGCTCCAATAACGGTTCCTCTTCCACGACTTTTGAGCATCATCATCCTTTTCGTCTTGCCTTCGTCAACACTTTGCGCAGACACAAGTCGAGCATGTTCTGCTGCAAACCTCTTTTGAAATGCATCTTTCTCCTCAGGGGTGCGAAGACGATCAGCCCACTTATCACTTTTGTATGGTCTTCCGCCACCATTTCCTTCATCCAAATCTCCAATGAATTCCAACTTGCGAATGGAGGCTTCGTTATAGGGTGATCCTGGTTGTGTATAATACGCATCTTTGGCACCTGGGGGGAGACCTACTATAGGGTTTCCAATGCCATATCCTCTTGATCTAATTTGAGATTGATTATGCATGGAATGAAAGTTCTTTATTTCTGACACATATCCGACATTGTGATCAGCTGGGGCATCAGAATGACACATTTTTATGATGTCTTGCTTTGCATCGTCAAGATAACTTTCTTCTTGGGTAGGAGGGACATCATTCATGCTTGTCATCCATCCATGCCATTCTAGAATACGGTCGATTTGTGACTGATTAGTATCATACATACATCCAATACAAAATCAATTACCATAAAACACAGGTTACCTACCAGGTGGGATGCTAGATGAATCAAAGTTATGAATGTCTCCAGGCTCCACCCAACGATGTTGTCCAACCTGGTAATCTACACGATTTTCATAATACCGGTTTCCCCCAGCGTCACAACCCATGTAGGTTCCCATTTTGAATGGATAGTCTCCATTCTTCAATCCACCAAATAGTTCAATTTATAAGAAAGAATAAAACACCATACCATGAGTGAAAAATAAAAATGGAAATGAAAGTGTACGTGAGTTCCTGTGGCCTTTTCACGTACTGGAAACAAACCAAATTTGAGACGAATACCATCAAAGCTTAGCCTCATCGTTTGTTGTCTGAGAATGCTGCTGTTTCCAAGAGACAAATTAAGTTAAAACTATTTACTCACTGTGTACATGTGCTCATAAAGACCACGCCATCCACCTCTGTATTTCAGAGCTGCTTTCACAGACTCGACAAGTCCCTTGACCATTTTCGTCGGCAGGTGGACTCAACTAATATTAAACTCTATTAGTTAAGAGACTAATTTATTTAGGAATGACTAAACATTCCATGTACGTTAACAAGCAATATGTTGACGTATATGTATGACAAACGATCTCTTTGTTTCCTAATTAAGAATTTTCACTCAACATTCAGATACAATAATGAAAAAATCAGAAATAATAAAAATAATAAATTTATTTCATCGTTATGACATCTTCATTCCCACCCAGAAAAAGATAGTTCTTGCTGGAGAAGATCTTTATCAAAACATAAATATCTTTGTCGATTTGAGAGGGTCATAAGAGGAATCACAGATGGGCAAACGAGTGCAAACAGAGGATGTTGTCGGGGCTATTTATTCATTACCTCCTATTATCAAATATTTGATTGTGGGCGCAGTGATTTTTCAATTTAGTTTATTTTTACTTTGGGGTAAAATGGCATCAAACGAAAGAAAGTACGCCCATGCTGAAAAAATGAAGTATGAATAGTAGATTAAGCGTATCAATGAAAGAGCGTCGGATCAAGTCAGCTTACAAAATGATTCGCAATGGATATTCTATTCTTGGAGAAATGTACTCCCTAAATCAAGAAGTTTTTCATTCGATGGTTTAACTCCAAACCTTCCTCTGACTTAGTTCATGAACGAGACGGGTTTTGAAATACGAATGCTTTTGGTTAATTTTTATGAGAAAAATTAGAATAAATGTATAATCAAATGAATTTTTTTATGACAGCAGTTGTATATCCAAATCATCGTATACTCGCACACATTCCATTAACTTCGAGAACGATTTACTTTCTCTGAATCTCTTAAAAATATCGCGTTCCATTAATTTAAAAATTTCATGATGAGGCTTTGAGAAAGAATCTCTCAGATACGCTTTAGACTCGACCAATTCTTGTGCATCGAGAATCATTTTACTTGTTACATTAACAGCAAATTCTGAATCTTCATTGAGGTATTTATTGATTATTCCAGTTGCCTTTTCTTCGATATCTTTCATGGAAAATAAATCATAGCATCTCTCATAGGATATTACTTCGTCATAGAATAGAAGATTTTCGACCCCGTGATACTCGACTAGGTAGTCTTTAAACACTTTCTTTGACTTTTGGTGACTCAGAACTGATTTTATATCTACTTTTTTCCCCTTCATTCGAATCAAGAACTCAGCTATCAATTCTGGTGTATCTTGAAAACAATCGAAAAATTCTTGGCGTGATATTTCAAGCACTACAGTGCGATTTTTTGTGCTGATAGTGGCAAGCCTTGGCATTTCATTTATGAGGGCTAATTCTCCAAAATAATCTCCTGGATATAGTAAACCTATATCTCTCACTTCACCATTTAGTACTTTTTTTACTTCAAGATTTCCAGCATATACAAAATAGAAAGAATTTGCATCATCGCCTTCTTTGAATATGTCTATATTAGCTTCTATTTCTTTTATTCTAGCTTTTTCAGCCATTGTGTGGATTTTTTCATTGTCAATTTTATCCAAAAATGGAGACTTCAATTGAAAAAGGTTCTCAAGCATATGGAGCTTCACTTTTCTTTCGAAGTCTTTTTCTAGATGCGGTGAAATAGCTTTAAGTATTGACCTGAAATCTGTCTTTGATAAGGATATCATTAGTACATCAGTTGTAGCTGTTACAGTCGCAGCACGAGGAAGATCAATCAGGGTAGCCATTTCTCCAAAGTAATCACCAGGCCCAAGTCGCGAAAGTTCGATCGTATGACTCGGATTTTCAACGTGGTTCTTGTTTTTCCTGTCAATGTCACCAGGGCATGAAAAAGTTTTTAAAATTTCCCGTCTACAGCTACTTCTAGCTTCAAACATTGTCTTCCTTCGATTATTTAATTTCTTTTGTGATGTCTTTGGATTTTTTTCTTTATTACCTTCCAATCCAACGTCATCCTTGAATCTGACTGCCTTATTTTCGCTGTGAGAAAAGAATAGAGAGTCTCTCAGCAACTCTACCATTCTCTTACTTGCTAAAGCTTCTACTTTCACTTCCCCACTAAGTAAAATAAAGACGTCTTGACCAATGTCGCCCTCTTTACAAATTACTGAGCCCTCTCTCTGTACACTGTATTTACACAAACGAACTATCATTTCGATTTTAGAATTAGGTAGATCTGCCAAGAAAGGTAAGTTTTCCAGATAGTCATTCAAATTAGTTTCCATCATTGCTTTAAGCATATTGGAATCAATTTGTGAATCAGGCCAACGTTGTTTCAAGAATTTTTGATTAAATTTGCCCCAATCCAGTTGTAAAATGATAGAATCTACAATGGATTTTATGGTTACAGTATCTATAATATCAATGACATTTTTTTTGTGTTCTGTATGCTTTCTTTTTTGCTTGCATTCCATCTCATAGAATTCTTTTGCGTTGGAATTAGAGATCAGTTTTCTTATTGATGGGGCATAGACCATGTCCCCTTTATCTTTTTTACAAAGAAATTCACGAATATTACCTGTCTTTTTGCGAATAGTAGGAAGAATGGCTTGAATCTCTACACTACCCTCTGCAACAATAAAGAAGAATCTCGGATCTTTCAACGATATCTGATAGCAGGTAGAAATACCATCAGTTGGACAAGCATGAAATGAGTTTGATATGTATCCAAAATAGATAGTAAATACTTCAATCTTACCTCTTTGCCAATAGAAACCTTGCGAGCCTTAAAACAAGCCGCGAACTCCATCATATCTACATCAGACCAATCTAATATTGTTCCTGGCCAAGATGCCAAGTAATCAATAATGGTACTTTGCGAAGTATTGCCGAGGACGCACGCACTCCCCATTCTCGTTCAAAGAGTTTCCAAACACAGTATCTTAAACGTAAATGAAATAAGGAAGAAATTCTTCGATAACTATCAACATGTTTTGATTTCTTGACTTTTTCTTGCTTCAGAGCCAGCTTTTCTTCCACTTGTACTCAGAAGAAGCAAGTCAAATGCTTACCATACAAATTTTAAAACAAGCGTTTTGAAAGATTTTAAAATATAATTTTGAAATGTATTGAAGTTACACTATATAAAAAATGGCATCGACTTCTTTATTCACAATCGTTTTAGATTGAGGAACAAACCATAAGGATTTAGAAGCTATCTCTTCTCAACAAAGTAAGGCTGGAAAATGTGAGTGGAAACACAAAATTGAAATATTTGGTCGATGAGAAAGTACAAATTTATGAAAGTGTACCCGAACAACAAACAAACGTAACTCGTGGATTAAAAACCAGCATTTTCATATTTCACCTCTGACGTAAGTTGGACTCCGTACTGTGAAGTCGAAATAAAACAAAAACGTCATTACAATTCCAAAAATTGACATCAAGTACCTTTATTACTGAATGCTACGAAGGATGAGATTGGTGATGGGCAACGATCCAACGCAGCAAGTTCGAACCCTTCTTAGGAAGTCTTTCTATCGAAAATTCTTTGGCAATAAGCACAGCGTAACTTAATTGTTTGATTGTAATAGAAATCCAAAACAAATTACAGCACGATGAAGTTCACTGCCACACTTGCCGTTGCCGCTCTTTTCTCTACTGCCTCTGCTTTCGTTCCAGTCGCTACCCCTTTCGTAAGAGATAGGTAAGTTGGGATTTGATAACAAGTCATCCCGTTTCATTATGATTTGTCAAGAACGCAATGCATAAGTTTCGTGTTTCTCACCTTGTCATCTCTCTGTATTACATAGCGTATGCCTCGATGCTAAGCATGTGAACAATAAGGCAGCTAAAAAGGCCCACAAAAACAGACCAAAGAAGAGCCGCCCATCTGACATCAACCGCAAACCTGTTGTATACCCAACCTTTTCTAAGCCAGCTGAATACACCATTGTTGAGTAAGCATGATAGATAAGTTTGGATAGGAGGGGTCACGATTCTAGAGGATGTCGCCTTGAGTTTTGTTGTGCTCTTTGAAATCAAGCAAATATAAATACTTAAACAAAAAATATCATTCCTTAATGGACGTACAGCAGTGCAACACAAACTTAACAGGATATTTGATGCGAATTATAGAAAAAAAGAGAAAACAGAATTGTGCGTTCAGATTGTGCAGGATCACACTTTCATGAATTTTGCCTTATTCGCTTCTTATTTTTATCTGAAAATCGTTGTAAATTTTGTGGTAGTGAACTATTTGTTTTTTTGTAGTCCACAGTTGACGATTTTAATTTCCAGTGTTGTCGATCTTCTATCAATAATAGTGGAGAAATCTTTTTTAAGTACTGTCTTTATTCTCCAAACAATGAAATAAACCATTGTATCAAGATTTTAGTTTTTTTGATCATGTTTTTCCTTTCACAAACAACACACTGCTGCTGCTGTTTATTAAATCGTTGTGATCGTTGTTCATTTTGAAATGTTCCTATACAGTTGAAGTTTGTGTAGACTTTCATAATGAGACACGTACGTAATTGAGTTCGAATTGATCCCTCTCTCTCTCTACAGAATACCAATGATCGCGTCTCCATGTGTAAATAAGATTCAATAAATTTCAACATATCTTTGTTTTGAAAGAGGTTAGTTGGGAATACTGAAGTAGTGGCGTTTGAAGACAGGATACAAAAGCAAAACAATTCATCCATCCCTAAGGAAGTTTTTGTCCATTGCTAGAAATAAACTCCACCATGACATTTATTCCTGGAAGACATAATCGCAATGCTTTTGCCCTATCTTTTACACTTCTGATGTTCATTTGTGATCTCATTGTTGCAAAAAATGATGCTTCACATTCCAACTTCATACGTCCTTTCTTATCAAAGGTCCCATCAAACTCTGAAAAGAAAAAAGAAAACTTTATTCCATCATTTACGACGGTGTCAAAAATAGAAGAAATTCTCAAGATTCGATCTGGAGACATTCCTCCGGAACAAAATAATCCTTATGATAATCATGGACATTATCAACAGCAATATGATCCACAACATCAAAATCCTTACAATCAACATCCACCTTCAGATAAACACAACTATTATTATGAAGAACATCAACAGCAGCAACAACAACAACAACAACAGCAGCAGCATCAACATCCAAGTCATCCAGATCCTCCAGATTTGCCACCTTCCCATATGGGAGACAATAGATCACCTTACAATCGTGGGCATCCACCACAAGATCAACGACAACCTCCACCAGATCTTCCCGAAATGAATGGCTCATTCGATGAAAGTATGATGGATGCATCAGTCAACTATGCATCAGAAGAACAATCTACTCCAAATACAGGTGTTGACCTTACTCAATTTGATAAAGATATGATCTTTGCTGGTTTGAAACGCATGTATAGAAAGAAAATTTTACCATTGGAGCTTAGTTCTAAATATGGTCACTTTCATTCTCCTCCACTCTCACCCTCCGATTTCGAAGCTAAACCTATGGTTCTTCTTCTTGGGCAATATAGTGTAGGAAAAACATCCTTCATCAAATATTTACTTGGAAGAGATTTCCCTGGTATTCGTATTGGCCCTGAACCTACAACCGATAGGTTTGTTTCAATCATGTTAGGAGAGACGGACAAGGTTGTTCCTGGCGCCGCTTTATGCTCACAGGTTAGTTCATATAAAAGTTTCATATCGTATTTTGTACTATTTCAAACAAAGATTTATCAAACCTCTCTGAACAACGATCACTCTTCAAATAGGCTGATAGGCCTTTTAGAGGATTATCCCCCTTCGGAAATAATTTTCTTTCTAGATTTGAAGGAGTAGAAATGGATTCGCCAATTCTAAACAATATTACACTTGTGGATACACCGGGAATTCTATCTGGACAAAAACAATCGATTGGTCGAAACTATGATTATGATCAAGTAATGAAATGGTTTGCAGAACGTGCTGACCTCATTATTGTCATGTTTGATGCTCACAAATTAGATATTTCAGACGAATTGAAACGTGTAATTGAGATCATGAAGCCACATGCGGATAAACTTAGGGTAGTTCTTAACAAAGCGGATTCCATATCAACACAACAACTAATGAGAGTGTACGGGGCTTTGATGTGGTCTTTGGGAAAAGTTATGATGACTCCAGAGGTTTGTAGAGTCTACATGGGAAGTTTTTGGGAGCATCCATTGCAAAAAACTGATCAAGCAGCTCTTCTTAATCAAGAGAAAGTAGATTTATTTCATGACATTTTGTCACTTCCGCAAAATGCTGTCATGAGACGTATTAATGAACTGGTAAAACGAGCACGGTCAGTGAAAGTACATGCATATATCATTCATTACCTACGAAAGCAGCTACCTTACACATTCGGGAAAAGGGAAAAGCAAAAGCGATTAATCGGAAGACTTGAACGGGAGTTTGTCATGGCTGCTAGAAGGTATGAACTACCTTTGGGAGACTTTCCTGAACTAGAACCTTTCCGACAAGCACTTCTAGAAATTAAGGATTTGTCAGAGTTTCAGAAGCTGGATAAGAGAATGGTGAAAGAAATGGACAAAGTGTTTAGTATTGATATACCTGAGTTATTGGAAAAATCAAGTCAATTTTAGACTAAATAGTAAACAAAATTATGTTATTGCACAAGATAGCTTACAACTGAAACCCATACAAGTACATTATGGTGGATATAAATATCTTACAGATATTTCAATTAGGATTAACTTTGACAAATTTACTCAACGTCGTTTTTTACGAAAAAGTACAAAAAGCATCGGGTAAAAGTATATAGAATCATTTATTACTGTGAAACACAAACTCCTTTCTTGCTTTGTAATTTCTGCAGAATATGAAGTGAAAAAATAACAGTCAATGGATGCATGAAAAGTGCGCAACTATCTTTTCGGTCAAAAAACTTCTCCATCAAGACATGATTCAGGAGATAAGCCAGTCTCTTCATCACAAATAGCAAACATAATCCAATCAAAGTCAACTCTAGCATAGACACCTGGATAAAGCGGTTGCGCACAACCAACACCCCAACTAACTAGTCCAACTTGGACATCAAGCTCAGGATTGGCCCCACCTGGATCGGGGAGTAAAAGTGGACCTCCCGAGTCACCCGTACACGCATCCTTGTTATCGCTTGCAGCACACACCATGGAGTCAAAAACTTGACCAAAATAACCGTATTGGTCGCTATTACAAGTATCGTTTGGGATATAGTCTATCAAGACATGGCGTAGAATTGGTGAATTGTTTCCAGCTTCTGCTGTGGCTCCCCACCCAACGACCTTCAATTGATCACCATCCACCAAAGAAAACCTCCTATTCACTTTAACTGGGCTCACTTTTTCGTTTTTCTTCGCTAATTTGAACAATACCAAATCATTATCAAGTGTAAACGGGTCAAAGTCGGGATGTGGGACTTGTTTTAAGATTTTTATTGTATCAATGATACGACCATTTCTTGCAAATGGCGTTATAACATTAAAAGGATTAAATTGGACAAAGTCAGGACTCTTTCCCGTACGGCCCTGGCAGTGTGCAGCTGATAAAACCACATCCGGTGCTACTAGAGTTCCAACACAATATTGCCGGATTCTTGAACCTGCTATAGGCCTATTTTGAGAATCAAGAATCGGGACGATGTAAGGATAACGATTCAATCGAGTAACTGGTGTACCACCAATTATTCTATCTTCGTTATTAATGTCTCGTTCTTTTTCTTTTTTCTCTCGATATCTCACTCTACCATTTGTACATGAAATAAGATGAGCGAATATTATACTCAGGCATAGAAGTAAATGCCATCGTCCACCTGTCGGTGTACATGGAGAATTGGAGCTTCGTTTCAACCTGTATGAATCTGTCATATCTATTAGTTGTAATGACTGCAAAAATGATTAATACTTATTCCTTTGTGTTTGCTGTGTAAATGCAAACTTCAATCATCCAAAATGTGACTCGTTGTATAATGAAATTTTATTTCGTTTTACACTCCGTCATGACAAAAACAAAAACTTCTAAGACTTAAGGAAATTTCTTGTTGCTAATCCGTTATTTCAAGTTCATTTAGCATATGGGATATTATGTAGCCTTACAGTCTTGGCAAATGTAATTACTTTGTTCTTAATCATTTTCCGTCAACAAAAATTATAAGAAAAATCAAACCTAAATATAAAAATGGGTGATACCGATGCTTAAGATAAATTTCACTTTAATTAAGATACCATACGTGTTAAATTTTTCGGACTTTATTTTATATACAAAAAATCTATTTTGTATTCGCGCCTCCCTCTGGGAGTCACATTTTTAATCAGATGAAAATGAACAACATAACAAAGTGTAATTTGCGTTTGGCTTGCTACCGTACTATGAAAACAGAAAATAGTAGAGATGTTTTGAAGAGTCGAGATTTCATATCTAAACTTTTAAGTTTGCTTTGTTAGAAATAATAGCTATAGAATGCCGGATTATTTTACATAAATATAGACAAAGATGATGACCTGTTTGGAATCAAAAGCATATATAATGCCAAATTGATAATGCAAATATGAATATAATGCCAAGTTGATAATGCAAATATGAATAAAACCACCTATAAAACCAAAATGTAAGAAAAAGCCCAAAAGTTTAACTTCTTAATTGCGATAAGCTCGAGATTTAGAATGGAATGCCTATATGCACCAGATTCAACCGGTATAAGTTATTGCATCTCCTTCGTGTGAGTTTTTCCAGTGTTGAGCCCATCTCATCGATTTTTGATACCAACAAAAATAGATTTAAGGGAGGTGGCTTAATGATTCTTGCTTAATAATTTCTTCTTAGAAAAGCGCTTCATTTAAAGAGATTATATTATAGATTGCGTATACATATACCTAAATGAAAAACCAGGGTGAGATTATGAAATAATAGCATAATCTTGCCTATTTATATTGTTCAACACAGTCAAAACATTGATAAGAAACAGAATGCATGGTATATAAATTCAAGAGGATTTTGCTGGAGTAGCGCAGATGAAGGTGGTCAGTGTAGTGTTAAACACAATTAATCGAGGCGCTGTATACAACGATTGAACTGTTGGGATGTATTAATACAAAACATTTCAATTCAAGCCACATATTGAAATCTCTTTCAAAACGAGTTCTTGATGCATATTCCCGTCTTGAGATAGTTTCAAAAACACGTGGATGGAAATTATTAAAAGCTACGTTCGAAGTATACTTCATTTAAATTTGTTTACGGTACCGTAACGTAAGTAAATTTTCATGCTCCTCACCAATAAACAATTATAAAGTAAGAGTTGTATCGATCCATCGATCTTGCTCCAGGTACGATTACATAGAATTGACCAAAAGTATTCGGCAATATAAGACGTACGTCCGAAGCAATAGAATCGTGAACGAAAAAGAGGCATTCCATAACAATAATTTTGTCTCTTCTTTTTCATTCCTCAAAGTTATCGATAAATTATCTGAATATAGTATGAAATATATCAGCTTTATTGCCGCCGCAGCATCCCTTTTTCTCTCCACTTCAGTAAACGCTAGCGAATCATGCGAAGGTAAGGTGCTTCAGGTGCTGTGGAGCGATATTAACGTTTTCGGAACAAACGAGAGAAGAAATATTTCAATATTGAGAACTAAGCACTTCGTCGATGGATTATCTTAGTCTTTTCCTTTCTGTATTTTACAATTATTTTCTATATGGGATCACGTGTTTGCTGATCTTTTACCTTTTTTTTCAACAGTCTGCATTAAAGTAATTGGAGACGTCCGTGAATCAATGGACAAAAAGGACATTAAAGACAAATCTAAGGTTGAAGCAGCTATTGGAGCACATTGCGATAAGGATGGGTTGACTGCTCGTGAAAGAAAAATTTGCTACTACATCACTCCAATCAAACGTGATGTAGCACAACCATTTTCTACCGGAATGCCTGTTGATCGTGTTTGTAAGCGCATAGATAAGACAAACCCAGAAATTTGTGCCGTTAAGTTCCCTGTAAAAACAGAAAAGATGGAGAAAAAAGATTTAAGTAAACTTAGAGTAAAACAATTGAGAGCTATTTTGAGTGAGAGGGGTGTTGAGTGCAAAGGATGCCTTGAAAAAGCTGAATTCATTAAAAAAGTACAGGATACAGAACACTTGGCTACAGATGAGTTTTAGATCACAAAAATAGTCGAGATTTGATATCAGACTATTCATGAAGTAAGAGTAAAAATGTAATACAAACTGAATTCTATACAGATTTATAATTTTCAGTTCCTAAAAAAATATTTTCGTCCATTTAAATCAATGTTACCAACTCAGCTCGATAAGAGGATTTTAAATTCTTCGAACTCGATTTCTCCTGAACCATCCGTATCAATTTTGTTTATTAATTCTTCAATGTCAATAGTAAGACCAAAGTCATGCTTAATAATTTTGATGAGAGTATCTCTTTTTACATGTCCTGATTTATCTGGCATCCCACCACATGCCACAAACGCATCAATCATATCATTCTCATCATCAAAGTTCTCCGCTCTTTGTTTCTGAGACTCGACTACTTTGAGAAATTCCCCAAAATCAATGGAACCAGACATATTATCATCTACTTCACTAATCATCTGGTTGTCAAAGAGTTTCAGATTTTTATATTTATAAATGCAAGCACATTGAATATAAGATATTATCACAACATACCTGAAACAATTCCTCTTCTGTTGGTGCTTGCCCCATAGCTTCTAAAACTTGACGTAGTTCCCAAACATCAATAGTTCCGCTTCTATCTTTATCAAATGCTAAAAAAGCCTCCCTACACCCATCTATTTCTTCTTGTGTCAAAACCATTTTTAATTATTCAATTTGAAGCACTTTCTATTGTTTCGTTTTCTGACAAAGTGCTTTGAAAAAATGTCTGAATCCCAACTAGATACTCATATGAGTATTGTCGCTCTATATTGGAGCTTTATTTTTCTTGAAAGATCCTAAATTTGAAAAATGTTTTAAAACTAATCAAAGATTTACTTTCACATTAGATTCGAGAATTATCGATGAGTTCAAATTCGGTTTAAAGTTTTTAAGACCCGCAAATGAATAATTCAGCCATTCAATATTCATGTGGATGGTTCATTAGAAACTAATTAATAGCATTCAATTTTTTGTCATGTCTAGTTTAGAAATATTCAATTGTATCTGTATATCAAAAAGTTTGTCATTGTGAAGGTTACCATTATTCTTTTCATCCAACTTAAGATGAGCCACGAATAAAAAATCATTTTTGGTAAGAACATTTTGCATGTAAAAATAATACGGGATCGATGACCAACTTTCTCGGTGATATTTTCCAATCTTTTAATTTAGCACTCTGCTGCTGATTAAATAGTTTAGATTTGTCCAAGCACAACTAAGACTCCTACAGGTTCGGCAACTCTTTATTTCACAAAAGCCTTCATCTAGAGCAAGCAAAAGTAGAGAAAGTATTCGATACATACTGTAACAATGCCACCTCACCTCACATTCGTGGCCAGAGTCCAGGATGGTCTACCTTTAGTTTCTCACCAGACTCTTTCACATGAGGTTCAAGGAAACTATCAATCTCAAGCAAAGAAAATTTTGAGCGGGCTAGGAAATAGGTAAGGAAAAAAACATTGATAGAAAGTATTCCTTTCATGCTTGTTACTATATGACTGAGTTGAAATCCATCATCTTTCAAGTCCCTCGGCAGCCAAGTTATCAATAGAAACAACAGATCGGAATATATTTCACTATCTTCTTCGAGATGGTGTATGCTATCTGACTTTGACGGAGGCGTCTTATCCTAAACGTCTAGCTTTCCTTTATCTAGACGAAGTGGCGGAGGGATTTGTGAATGAATTGTACAAAGATTACGGGGGTGATTGGAGAAGCAGGGTTGAAACTGCTGCTAGACCATATGAGTTTATCAAATTGGATACTTTTCTCAAAAGAAAACAAAGGGTAAGAACCCATGAAAGAGATTTTTTTCTGCGATTTTATCATGATATATTTTAATTGATAATTTGAAATAAAATTTGCTGTTGATTAAATCAGGAATTTGTTGATCCAACTACAAGAGAAAATACAACAAAACTGAATGACGATTTACAGGATATTCATTCAATAATGAAAAAAAATATTGAAGAAGTTTTGAATAGAGGAGAAAAATTGGATAAAATTAGGGATGACTCGAGGCAAATGTTTGAAAAAAGTAAAGAATATCATTGGGGGGCGAAGGAACTAACATTTCAAGCAATGCTCAATCAGTATGGTCCCATTGTTGCGATGGTGATATTTGTTTTCTTTGTGCTTTATTTGAAATTCTTTTGGTGACAAGTTTTCGAGAGCACTTTTTTTAAGCTTTATAGAAAAGAGTGTCTGTAATGGTGTGCTTCTAGTTTTCTTTTGATGAGTAGAGCAACATTGGACATGATCTAAAGAAAAATCAAAGTAAAAATGTGTAATTAAAATTTACCTTAATTGTAAGGTCAATCTGAAGGAACGTGAGAATTCAATTTTTACAAGAAGACTGTGATTATTTTAACTTTAAAGCTTCATTTTCCGATTGGGCTCTCCTTGTTGTGTGATTAGATGCTCTTCTATGGCATTTGGATCATAAAAATGAATTGGGCATATTTATATGGGTATATAGATATATTCATATTGCTGTTCTTTTTTCTCTTCGCAACTTTTGATAATATTTGTTGCTGTCTGCTTCTTGATGATGCGACATTTCAAGGAAACACGTGTCGTTTCGTGCTGTACCTCCTTACAGCAGGAAAATTTAGAACCCACATTCAACGTTCATCAAATATTCCACGTGGCGATTTTGCACAAACATGAATACAAAATATTTATTACGACACTTGTAATCATAAGCTATGGTGTCTTATCCAAACATACGCATTTCAAAGCTAAAAAGTGGTTTGAAAATCAACTATCCATCATTCCCTACCGTTCAAAATACAAATGATGATTCTCATTTCATAACTTGAAAGGGTTAGTTAGACAAATCGTCATAATTCATACATTTTATACGAGTGGAATAAATTTGAATTCTTGCACGAATTAAAATGAACATTCGAAACAAGCCAGTTTAACACAAGTCTACAAACAGAAGTACGTTCCTCTGTATACTTTAGTTATGAAACCACAAGCGAAATCGATTTTTTTATTCTCGATTACAATAGTTTTTGTACGTAGAAATTCCAATAAAATGATAGATTAACGACACGTAATTCTCAGACTTTTCATCACTATATTTTGTTTTCCCTCCTGGAAATCTCCTCACAGCTATTGAACTGGGTTTACATCAGTTGGCTATATATTTGCTTCACCGCTCCTTGTGTATCTTGAATTGGAAGGCAGTAGCTAAAATGGTTTCTTTGTTTACGTCCCTACTGCTGCTTTTACCAGCAACTATTTCTGCAAAAGCAATTTTGGGAGTTGATCTTGGATCACTCTACATGAAGGTTGCCCTTGTCCAACGTAATGCGCCCCTTGAAATCGTGACTAATCTTCACTCCAAACGTAAAACAGAAGTGATGGTTTTATTTGATAATGGATCTAGATTTTATGGAGCTGATGCATCTTCTTTGCTTGTCAGGAAACCGCAAAAGACTCCTGCTTCGTTGGGAGTAATGCTTGGAAGAGATGCTGAACATCCAACTGTAAAGGTAAGTTCCACATTCAAACTCAATGTTTTAAGTCAAACCAAGAAGGATAAGGCAGACTTTTCCACGCAAAAGTCATTTAAAGAGTTGCACAGTAAATAGTCTAAATGCCTTTTGTCCAAATTCGAGGCAAGAAAATGTTTTAATCTTTTTCAAAAAGATTCTCTAACAATAAATTTGATGTATATCTTTATTGTTGGTTTGAAATCACTGTAGGTTTTGGGTGAAAGACATTTTCCTCTTACTCCCTCTTATAATGAAACAAGGTCTGGAACTACTTTAATCGTAAACGGAGAATCATTCACACCAGAAGAACTTGTTTCAATGGTTCTTTCGCACGCAAAAGAAATCACTGCAGCATATGGGACTGGTGCAACTACCATTAAGGATTGTGTTCTTACCGTTCCATCATTCTACACACAACATGAGCGAATGGCTCTTTTGGATGCTGCTAAGTTGGCTGAACTAAACGTCCTTGCTCTAATTGATGAAACAACCGCTTCTGCCCTTAATTTCGGCATGGACAGAAAGGATGAAAAACCACTCAATGCTATTTTTTACAACATGGGAGGTGGATCATTGCAAGTAAGTGTAATCACCTTTTATTCTTATGAACATAAAGACACAAAATATGGAAAAGCCAAAACAGTAGGTGGATTTGAAGTCAAAGGAAAAGGTTGGGATGCGACTCTAGGTGGAATGACCTTCGACGCCAAACTAGTTGATCATATGGCAGACGAATTCAACGAAATTTGGAATAAGAAAAGAAATGATGGTGTTCAAAAGGATGTGAGAGATTATCCTCGCCCCATGACAAAACTTCGTGTTCAGGCAAATAAGGCTAAGCATATTCTTTCGGCAAACAGAGAAATCCCTATTTTCATGGATTCACTTTATGACGACACAAACTATCAATCAAGTATCAGTCGCGTAAAATTAGAAGAACTAACTGAGGATTTACTAGAAAGAACAACTAAACCAATTGAACAAGCTCTCAAAACTGCAAATATGACGTTGGATGATATCGATTTTGTTGAGCTGATTGGTGGAGGAATGAGAGTTCCTTCTGTACAGAAAGAAATTCAGAAATTCTTGGGTGACAAACTTGAATTAGGTTTACATATCAACAGTGATGAGAGTATGGCGCTTGGTTCCGCTTTCCATGGAGCTAATGTAAGTACTGCATTCAAAGTTAGGCACGTAGGAATGATTGATGTGAATCCTTTTCCTGTCAAAGTATCTCTTTCTGAGTTAGCGGAAGAAGAAAGCTCATCTGGTTGGTTTGGGGCAAAAAAGAGCAAGTCTGATGATGAAGAAGTTTGGTCCAAAGAAGCTACTATTTTCAAAAGTTTTGGAAAAATGGGTGTAAAGAAAACCCTAGCTTTTACTCGTGATACTGACGTCCATATTGCCGTAGATTATGCTGATATGGACCTCCTCCCTGAAGGCACACAGTAAGTGATATACCTGCTTTAAAATAGGTGTCATTTACTCATATCACTGAACACAATTTGAATTCTCAATATAGACAGGAGATCGTGAGATACAGTGTAACAGGGGTTTCTGAATTCGCAAAGGAAATGGAAGAAAAAGGTTTGAACAAACCGAAAGTATCGCTTCAATTCGAACTAAGCACAAGTGGCATTACGTCTCTCATCAAAGCAGAGGCTGCAGTAGAAGAAATTGTAATTGTTGAAGAAGAAGTTGAAGTAGACGATGATGATGAAGAAGAAGTAGCTGATGCTGATGCTGATGCTGATGCTGAAACAGAAAAGGTCGATGAGAAGAAAGAATCCGAAGTTTCGACTGAAGAGAAAACAGAAGATACAGAAACAGAAAAGGAGGACGCTGAGGTTATCGAAGAAAAACCAAAGAAGAAAAAAACTAAGAAAGTCGAGAAGGTAAATATTTTGCAAGTATTTGAATTCACACCTCAGTCTAGCTCATCTTATTCATTGACTCTTGTGAAATTTGAAGGAAAAGAAAAAGGTTCATAAAAGAACTCTGAAGATTGACTCATATTTTGTTGGTAAAGTACAACCATACTCAGATGTGACAAAGGAGGAATCTGTTGAGAAACTTCAAGAATTAGACAGAAAGGATAAAGAACGTATAATGCTAGAAGAATCCAGAAACAAGGTAGAAAGTTACATTTACTTCATCAAAAACAAAATGTCTGATGATGAGGAAGAGATTGCTAAGGTAACAAATGAAGAACAAAGATCGTCCATTATCAAAATGGCTACTGAGGCTGAAGACTGGCTGTATGAAGATGGCTATGACGCTGACTTGGCCACCTTCGAAGACAAATACGCTGAACTATCTGAACCAGCTCAAGCAATTTTTTTCCGGTTGGCTGAAATGACTGCACGCCCTGAGGCCGTTGCTGCTTTACGCAAAAAGTTGACAAAGGTCGAAGACCTTATGGCAAAATGGGAAACTGAGAAACCTCAAGTAACTGAGGAAGAAAGAGTCAGTGTGTTTGAGAAGGTCGAAGAGGCTAGAAAATGGATTTCAGATAAGGAAGACTTGCAAGCAAGCACCGAACCAACTGAAACTCCAGTTTTCACCAGTGAAGAAGTTCCTCTTCAAACCAAGAGTATTGAAACACTGGTTGCAAGACTTAGTAGGTAAGATCCTCTTTTATCACCTTACTTTTTTGTGCATTTCAATGTTAATTAACAATCAATATTCTTCCTTGAATCACGAGCAGAAAACCTAAACCTAAACCAAAAGAAGAACCCAAAAACGAAACAACTTCTGAGGATGAGGAGGAAAAGGAAGAAGAAGAGTCTACTGGAAGTAATGATGAAGCCTCCGAAGAAAAAGTGGATGAACCTGAGACTGAAGACGATGCCACTGGTGATGAAGAGCTATAAAATAATAGTAACATAGGTTTTTAAAAATAGGTTTAAATCTTTAGTGAAACACCAAATAAAAATAAAAAAGAGACTTCAGATATCACTTTTCCGTGTTTTCACAAGTAAAATATTATGTGGTTCAGCAATGTCCGCCTGAACACAACGATAAACCAAATTTCGATGTGCTCCAAAACAATTTGATCCATGTTATTTCATGCGATAGCTGATGTGATACAACTAAGTAATCAAATCCATCGTGTTATTGAAATACAAGTAACCTGCTCGGTTAAGGTATAAAATTGATTTTTTTTTCTTCGAGCTTTTCTAAATTACAAAAGTGTTTTAATCCTGAAAGCTCAAATATGTCCTTTAAAATGCAGTTATATTTTATATTACCTTTATGGAGTTCAAAGATACAGGTATTTTATTTAGATGATGGGCTCGGTTGATTTACTGATCGAATCCAATAAATCCACCAACTCTCAGCATTTCTTCAATTTGACCTGGAATAGTAACTCCAGTCCAGTATTCAGTAAGAATTCCTACAACCAGGAAAAACATAGCAAAACGTCCATTGTACATTTCGGCTTGTTGAGTGAAACCCAAGAGACGCTCAGCTTCATATTTATCTTGAACTTTTTGCTTTCGCCATTTCTCCTCCAAATTAGATAGAGCGGTCACTTGGGCAGCAAGCTCTACTTCATTTAATACCGTCTTCCCTGGCACATTTTCTGTGACCCAATCTTCGTCATCTTTGTATTTGTCATCCCAATCGAAATCTCCTTTGAGTTCAGGAAGTTCGGGGCGATCTGGGTTGCGTCTATCTGAAATGTCAACTTCGGATGCATCAGCCTCGGTAGAGAAAATACGTGATTCTCTTAAAACCTTGGACTCAGAAATGAATGATGCTGAAGGAGCAAAAGCTGTTGTTGCCACTCCTAAGCTAGCAAAGACTGCAGCTCCAGTAAACATGAAGATACTCCTCACCATGATGATTATTTTTATCTCAACAAATGTACTTGATGGTTGATTGTTTTCCAGATCCGGATGTTTTAGCAAGAATTGTATACATGCGGGCGCATAAATATACAGTAATTTTAGTGCGTATGGTTCATGAAAAATGCATCAGCAACATGCTTTTAACCTGAAATCAGAGCATAATTTTGTTAGTCATTCTGGTACGTTTTGAGAAGCATTATTCTCATTTTTTGATTCCACCCAGATGTGCATTGCGTAAACATTGAAACGAATGACACAAACATGCTAGAAAAAGCTTATCTTCATGACGTAAGTTCCAAACGGATTCCTATATGGTGAGATACATACTACCTTTGGACGTGCGTTAGCATTTTGGAAGTACGTGTTTAGAGCTACAAAAATTACTTGCATAGAACAAGTTTCAGCTTTTCGTCGGATTCACCTTTTTCACTTCTTTGAAAAGGTCGTTTTGAGGATCAAAAGTTGGTGCAATAATAACAAATTATGTTATTCACAACAGGAGATTCCAATTTTTGAATACAAATCAAAGATGGAATTCAAATAGCTCAAGATTTTCATTTTAATTACAAAATCGACACGGTTTCAATTCAGAGTTTAAAAATATTTTCAGCAGCACTGTTGTTTTAATGAGTAACAAAAAGCAAACCACAGCAGATAGAAGAAGATTTCATAGCTAAATTTATGTTTTCTTTATTGGGAAAAACGGGTTTCGTTCTGTTTTTTTCTGATACAAATGATCAAGTGAGTGTCCAAAGTACTTGAACAATTTGTTTTCGTCAACCATATGGTTAAATGTGAAAAAATGAAAAATTGGTGGATAAGTCTCATGAAACCAAACCAAGGACAGCATATTGATAAATGAGAGACTTGTTTAAGTATATTATCAAAGGATTAAAAAGCACGGTTTTTAGTGTAAACGCATCGTAACAACAACAAAAAAATCTACCTGTCATTAGTAATTATCATAACATATGAAAATTGATGAATTCACAGTTCAATGACAGAGTTTATATTTTGGACAATTAAGTGTTACTCCATGTGAGTCTTCAGGATGGGAACAAAGATTAGGTTCAGAGAATTCTAGAGAAAAAAATGAATGCAAATATTGATGAAATGATTGACCAATCTGAAATCTCAGCATTTATAGATCCAATTTGCGGAAGAGCTTCTCTCAAGGTACTATACTTATGCCCAATTCTAAAACATGATTAGGAAAACAAAGGTAAAGAAGATGACTTCTCTATTTTGTAGACATTGCATTGTGGCCACTATATACTGGCTACTTGTGATACGCACTAAAAAGTACTTTGACTAATTCAAACGATTATAAAGGGCGTGTGCTGTCTTCATATATTGCTCAAAATGGTGTAAAAAAAAGAAACAGATAGTCATAACTAGTGCTAAGTAGATTATGATTATCGTTGCGAGTAACATGTAGGCTCTTGTAACTGGCATCATACATATACAATCTCATGGAATGCTCTTTGAAAGCCATCTATTCATCGCTGTTCTTCAAAAGTACAATGGACAGACTTGAGTCATCGGGCCCTGTGGTCATAGTGACATGAAAGCGCTTGCGAACATTTAGAAAGGATAAGATATTTGAGAGTTATCTGGGGGGATACCATACAGTACCATACCCACAAATCATTGCTTTGCCATTGGATCGCAGGTGGAGGCCCGGCCCGGAGATCTTATGGACATTGTTGAGTAGTTTTCTGTTGCAAAAGATATCAGTATCCGATTGCATATCTAATAAAATCCAGTCTTGATTGAGACCTTCATGCCTGGATTTCTGGGTCTCGCAAAACTGCATAAATCCGAAACGAAGTAAACCGGGGTTGTTTCAGCATCCTCATGGAATCCGAGTTGGACTCGCCATCAACGTTCGACGATGCTGGCGGATAGTGCTTCCCTGTAGGTCAGCTTCTTCCGACGTTTCGCTTGAAATCCAGCCATCATATGGTATGCCTCCACTATCGTATCTGGGAAAGTGTTGTAGCCCTTCAGGATATCGTTCTCAAGATTGGTAAGCAGATCACTGCATATTTCTTGCTTCACTCCCGACAAAAATGTTAAGGTAATAAACTTATCCTTTGCGTTTTCACCATACACCTCGAGCACTCCTGGATCGTTTTTTTTGTCTCGTCTACAATACTATCTTCCATCAGCTTCTAGAGGTATCCTAGTTGCACAAATGTGTCCCATAGATGATCGATGGGATCAGCCATGAGCTGAAAAATCTCAAAGTAAAGGTGAAGGTCCTGACTGTCTCGCTGGCAGTATGAAGTGAAATACCGTATTTGATGGTATAAGGTAAGAATTTTTTTCTTGTACTGATCGTATTTCATCACGATATCCTTCTCAGTTTGAATGAGCATTGTATAGTCTACTTTCATCCTCCACTCTTTCCCACTCTTATGCTGGTTTAACTTTGCCACTACATTTAGAGAACACTGCCCCCAAGTGATAGTATAGAGCGCTCGCATTTCTTTATGTAAGCTCTTCTCCTCCTTTGCAAACATTCTTTTTACTTATTCTTTGTAAATATCTGAGGTCTACAGTGTGCTCGAATCTCTAACCGTCGCAGAAACAAGCCTCTGAATGAAATTATTCCCATTCTTATAACCAACAACATCTTTATCATGCCTACTTAAAAGAGTGCAGGCTTGGTTCAAAATGACATGTTCATGTACATAATCGTTGCCATGCTGTTCATCCTTTCATTTGTAAAGAAGGGTTTATCAGTAGCATCTGCAGTAGGCAATACCACATTGTTCACGAAGTCTTTGTCCAAAACTTCAAATGTTGAACCATGAAATTGAGTAATTGCAAAATTATTGTCAAAACCCTATAAGTCATGGTCATTTAGGTGTTTGTTTAAAACATCTCCTCTGTTTCCATGAATAAGTTTTTCAAAATCATCATTATCTTCATGTTCTCAATCAAGAACATTACAAAGAGAATCATTGTCACTATCGCTGGAATCTGACTCGTTCGAATTGTCCATACTATCCACCAATTTCTCTGATCTTTCCCATGGTAATCTTCTTGTATCTTGCAGAATTTCTTAAAAAATTTAATAACTGTTGCAAGTAGAATCGTCCTCTTTAGATTCAATATCGCCATTGATTATATAAATTGATCTAGAATCCGTCACAAAATGTTTATCATTGCAACTTAAATTGCTCAAACAATTACCACACATCCCATTATTGCAGCTCAAATCGCCTCAGCAGTGCGAAGCTTTCTTTTTGCATCTCATTCCATTGCATTGCAAAAATAGTTTATTTTAAGTGTAAGACACTATTCCATACAAGTAGAGGGAAAGTGTCACACTAGCCCTTTACTTAGGACTTACTACGTAATTCTAAAATTATCTTACCACATTCATCT